>Ga0224496_10000345_pt1 | contig 33311 bp, 22 predicted proteins | sample SF_Jul11_sed_USG_2_FD_168127 | JGI IMG/M metagenome (GOLD analysis project Ga0224496, IMG submission 168127) | Sediment microbial communities from San Francisco Bay, California, United States - SF_Jul11_sed_USGS_8_1 | ecosystem: Environmental > Aquatic > Marine > Sediment | place: USA...
GCCAGATTATGGCGAATCGGCAAATTAAGCAAGGCGGAAACCATTGAGGTCGCCATGGTAATCCCCGCGGAAGGCCCATCTTTAGGAATTGCCCCCTCGGGAACATGAATATGGATATCCAATTTCTGATAAAAGTCAGGCGCTAACCCAAGGCGCAAAGCACGGGTTCGAACATAACTCAAGGCAGCCTGAGCTGATTCCTGCATGACGTCACCAAGCTTGCCGGTTACAAGCAGGTGCCCCTTCCCCGGCATCAGCGCGGTTTCGATCTGCAAAAGCTCTCCGCCGACCTCAGTCCAGGCAAGCCCGGTGGCAAGGCCGACCTTATCGGTTTCTTCGGCCAGACCGAAACGACGTTTCGGTTGCCCAAGATACTTTGCAATAGAGGCCTCGGTTATCCTGTATTTTTTTTCTACTTTCTTTTTGAGTCGGTCCCGGGCGACCTTGCGACAAATGGCGGCAATCTCCCGCTCAAGGTTCCGCACCCCAGCCTCCCGGGTGTAACGGCGTACGATTTCCAACAAAGAAGCATCGTTAAAGGTAATCACCCCAGGGGCAAACCCGTTGATCTCAAGCTGTTTAGGCACCAGAAAACCCTGGGCGATTTTCAGCTTATCCTCTTCCGTATAACCGTTAAGCCTGATTACCTCCATCCTGTCCTGAAGAGGAGCGGGAATAGCATGGAGGTTATTGGCGGTTGTTATGAAAAACACATTGGAAAGATCAAAATCAAGATCAAGGTAGTGATCATTGAATGAATTATTTTGTTCAGGGTCCAGGACCTCAAGCAGGGCAGAGGATGGGTCCCCCCGAAAATCCATGCTCATCTTGTCGACTTCATCCAGACAGATAACCGGGTTGATCACCTTGGCCTTCTGCACCGACTGAATAATCTTACCCGGCAAAGCGCCGATATAGGTGCGTCGATGACCGCGGATTTCAGCCTCATCCCGGACCCCGCCCAACGACAGTCGCACAAAGGTTCGCCCCATGGCCCTGGCCACGGATTTACAGAGCGAGGTCTTGCCGACCCCCGGGGGGCCAACCAGGCAAAGAATCGGCCCTTTAATTTTTTCGACCTGGGATTGGACGGCCAGGTACTCAAGAATCCGCTCCTTGGGTTTCAACAGACCATAATGATCTTCTTCCAGAAAGGTTTCGGCTTCTTCAATATCAAGATTGCCTTCCGTTTTTTCATGCCAGGGCAGACTGAGAATACAGTCGATATAGTTACGGACCACGGTAGCCTCGGCGGACATGGCCGGCATCATCCTTAACTTCTTGATCTCCTGCTCCACCTTGTTCTTGGCTGCTTCCGGGAGATTTTTTTCATTGATACTCTTTTCAAGCTCATCGACTTCGGAAGAACCATCCCCGGAGGAGCCCATCTCACTCTGAATCGCCCGGAGTTGCTCGGCAAGATAATAATCCTTTTGGGTCTTATCCATCTTCCGCTTAACCCGGGCCCGGATTCCTTCTTCAAGCTGGGCTATCTCGATTTCTTTATGCAGCAGTTCAAGCACATGCTCAAGACGCTCAACAAGGCTGAAGGTTTCGAGTATCTCCTGTTTCTCTTCAACAGGTAACGGTAAATGGGCGGCAAGAACGTCGATAAATTTCGCGTGATTTTCTATCCGAGCCAACGACTTGACGACCTCGGCCGGCACCTTTTTGTTATATTTGACATACTCCTTAAAGGTTGCCTTAATCTCCCGCACAAAAGCCTCTGATTCGGCACCAAGCGCAAGATCTTCAATTCCTTCCTCAACCTGCACGACAAAATAATCCGCGCTGGGAAGATGCTTTATAATCCGCGCCCGGCGCTTGCCCTCGACCAAAGCCTTGATAGTCCCATCCGGCAGGCGGAGCAACTGCATGACAGATGCCACCGTACCGACCACATGCACCCCATCCTCGGAAGGGTCATCCTCGCCGGCATCCTTCTGGGTAGACAGAAAAATCTCCGAACGCTTGGCCATCGCCTCCTCAAGGGCCTTGATGGATTTATCACGGCCGATCACCAAGGGGGCGACCATATGCGGAAACACCACGATATCCCGCAAGGGCATCATCGGATAAATATGTTGTTCGTTATCAATCAGGGCCATAACGGTTAGACAACCTTTTCTGTTCGCTTAAAAGACATCAAGCGCTTTTCTTTGATTTTTCTTCATTATCATATAAGACCACGGGATAATCGCCGCTCAAGATCACCTGCTCGCTGATCACGCATTCACGAACATTTTCCTTGGAGGGCAGCTCATACATGATATCAAGCATTGCATGCTCCAAAACGGTGCGCAGGCCGCGAGCCCCTGATTTGCGCTTGATTGCCTCACTGGCAATGGCAGTCAAGGCACCTTCGGTAAAGCGCAGGCGGATATCGTCAAATTCAAACAGACGCTCATACTGTTTGATCAGGGCATTTTTCGGCTCCCGCAGGATCCGGACCAGATCTTCCTCGGTAAGCTCTTCCATGGTGGCTACTACGGGCAGGCGCCCGACCAACTCGGGAATAAGCCCGAACCGCAACAAATCTTCCGATTGAACCTTGGCCAGAACCTCTCCAACTTTCTTTTTCGTCTTGCCGACAACTTTAGCGCCAAAGCCCATGGACTTGGTGCCGGTGCGTTGCTTGATCACCCCGTCGAGACCGACAAAGGCGCCACCGCAGATAAAAAGAATGTTAGTGGTGTCGATCTTGATATAATCCTGCTGGGGATGCTTGCGCCCGCCCTTGGGCGGTACGCTGGCAATGGTCCCTTCAATGATCTTCAATAAGGCCTGCTGAACCCCTTCGCCGGAAACATCCCGGGTGATGGAGGCGCTGTCCGACTTGCGGGCGATCTTATCCATCTCGTCGATGTAGATTATGCCACGGCTGGCGCGCTGCACATCATTATCAGCGGCCTGCAGCAGATTAACCAGGATATTCTCGACATCTTCGCCGACATAACCGGCCTCGGTCAGCGTAGTGGCATCGGCCATGGCAAACGGCACATTAAGAACCTTGGCCAGGGTCTGGGCCAACAGGGTTTTTCCGCTGCCGGTGGGACCAATCAACAGGATATTGCTTTTCTGGAGCTCAACATCGCTATCCTTGGCATTGAGCTTGGCATCGATCCGCTTATAGTGATTATGCACCGCCACGGACAACACCCTTTTGGCCGTCTCCTGGCCGATGACATAATCATCAAGATGGGCCTTGATATCCATCGGCTTGAGCATGGCGGCTTCACCAACCACGACCTGTTCATGCTGACGATCCTCGCTGACGATCTCGTTGCACAGATCAATACATTCATTACAAATGTATACCGTTGGCCCGGCAATCAGTTTTCGAACCTCATCCTGACTCTTACCGCAAAAGGAACAAGTTACCTCGATTTCACCCTTTTCGTCTTTTGCCATAACTTGCTACTCCTCCTCAGGGGTCTTCCTTTCTAAAAGCACTTTATCGATGATTCCATACGCCATGGCCTCATCCGCCCCCATGAAAAAATCACGCTCCGTGTCTTTTTCAATTTTTTTAATTTTCTGACCGGTATGACCGGACAAAATTTTGTTTAAAGAGGCTCTCATCCGCAAGATCTCTTTGGCATGAATCTCTATATCCGTGGCCTGTCCCTGAAATCCGCCCATGGGTTGATGCACCATAATTCTGGCATTGGGCAGGGCATAACGCTTGCCCTTGGCCCCGGCGGCCAGCAGAACGGCGCCCATGCTGGCTGCCTGACCCATACAGAGAGTGGCAATATCACACTTAACATACTGCATTGTATCATAAATTGCCAAACCTGCGGTAACAACCCCTCCCGGCGAATTGATGTAAAAGGTGATATCCTTGTCAGGGTCTTCCGCTTCCAAAAACAGGATCTGAGCGATGATGATGTTAGCCATCTCATCATTGACCCCGGAGCCCAAAAATATAATTCGCTCTTTTAACAGCCGGGAATAAATATCATAGGCCCGCTCACCGCGCGGACTCTGCTCAACTACCATGGGAACAAGATTCATATAACTACTCCTCAAGGATCTGTCAGGGGTTGCTTTATTCCGTTACCGCTTCGGCGGCTACTTCCTTAATCTCGGCAGCATCAAGTAAAAAGCTCAATATCTTTTCATTAAGAAGTTCGGCCATAAAAGGGAGCAGATCATCACGGTTGGTAAAATATTTTTTCACCTCGCTGATGGGCATATTGTACTGATCGGCAATCCGCTGGAATCCCTTATCAATATCATCGTTTTCCAGCTTCAGCTCTTCTTTTTCCGCGATTTTCTTTAAGATAAAATCACCCTTGACCCGCGACTCGGCCGCCGGCTTGTACTGCTCAATCAAAGAATCCTTATTCATCCCCGCTGCCTCAAGGCTCATGCCCTGGCGTTCAAGGTTGCTCTCAAGCTCTTTGACCATCGCGTCGATCTCATAGGCAACCAACCGCGGCGGGATCTCAAACTCATGGTTCTCGACCAGGACCTTCATCAGCTTATCGGTCAATGCGCCGCGTTGTGCATCTTTTTTAGCCTTTAATTTTTCTTTTTCAATATGGGCCTTCAAGGCGGCCAGGGAATCAAACTCCTTACCGACATCCTTGGCGAACTCATCGTCAACCGCGGGCAGAACACGCTCTTTCACGTCTTTGACGTTGATCTTGAACTCTACCTTTTTGCCGGCCAGAACCGGGTTGGCAAAACCTTCGGGAAAATCGGTTTCCTGGGAGGCTTCCTCCCCTTTTTTCAGGCCGATGAGTTTTTCCTCAAAATCCTTGCCGTACTGACCGGAACCGACGTCGATGGAGTAATTCTCGCCGACCACCTGTTTCATGGGGTTGCCGTTGTGATAACCCTGAAAATCGACCACGGCCAGATCACCGTTCTCAATCCCGCGATCTTCCACGCTCTTAAGCGGCGCCATCTGTTTGCGCAGCGCATCTATTTCAACGGTGACCTCATCTTCCGTCACCTCAAGTTTCGGCTGCTCAATCTCCAGCCCCTTGTACTCGCCAAGCTCAAACACAGGTTTGACATCGACTTCCGCCACATAGGTGAAGGAGCCGTTATCGTCAAATTTATGCTCCCTGATCTGGGGATGGACAACCGCATCAATCTTCGCCTGCTCAAGGGCGTCGAAATATGTCTCCTGAATCAATTTTTCAGATACATCCTGCTTAAGCTGCTGACCATAATTTTTCTCAAGAATCTGCCGGGGAATTTTACCCTTACGAAAACCCTTCAACGAGGCCTCGGCATTGACCTTCTTATAGGCGGCATCCATTTCCTTGGCAACCTGCTCTTGGGGCAGGGTTATGGTCATTGCTTTAGTGAGTGAACTTACATCTTCAACATTGATTTGCATGAGCTACCATCCTTTTATAAAAAAAATTCAATATCAGGTCATAAAATGAAAACGTTTCTTCAAAGAAATTAACCTTCAGACGTTATATTTATTATTATGACATATATACAAATACTCCGAAGGGGTTAGCTCCGGAGCACTTATCACCTGGTGCGAGAGGGGGGAGTCGAACCCCCACACCTAAGGCGCTGGCTCCTAAGGCCAGTGCGTCTACCAGTTCCGCCACTCTCGCCGAGAACTCCAAAAAATAATCAACTTTACCCGCCCAGTCAAGGACGGCTTGTCCATTTAAAAAAAATACTCATTTTTTTTCGGAAATAACATTAACCTAATATCCTGAAAAACTCTTTATCTTTTGGCAAAAGGGATACGATAAAAGCAAGTTGCCCTCAACCTTGACCACCCGCTACCTGCCGAGCTGGCAAAAAACCAAAAAAAATTTGCGCCTGACGATGCGGCAAAAGCCCGGGCGGCCTTATTCAAGATCACGAGAAACGGACCTTGGCTTGCCCCCCCTTAACAATCACCCCAAACCCGGATACTCAGGCAGCAACGGCCACAAACCCGTGAACCCCGAAATCAATTGACTTTTAAGCATATTATTGATAGCTAGTACGGCTGTCATATATAAGATAAAATGTCTTTTTCCGTTAGCAAAACTTATGGTCCAATAGCGGAAATAATACGCAAACCCCACGAGACGGCTACACCATGCCCACTTTTCAAGCAAACGGCCTTGCCACCCTGATCGGCAGCCTGCCGGTAAACAATCACCGGGATGCACTTTCTCTAATATTCAACCACACCCCCGACATCCCGCTGTGGCCGCAACTGCCCTGCAATCCACAGGAGGGCATGCTCAGCCAGTTTATCGAAGGTATGCCCGGCATCATCGAGGAAAACGAGCGAACCTATTTCAATATCCAAACACCATCCTTTGAGCAGGAGATGGTCGCTTATTTTGAAAAATACCTGGCCGCCTGCGAGGATCACAACCTGCTGGCCGACTCTCCTTTTGCCGTGAGCCGAGAGCGGGCCCAGGGCCTTTTTGCCCTCAAAGAAGCGCTCCTTGAGCAAAAAGGGCTGACCGCGGTCAAAGGACAGATCACCGGTCCCTTTACCTTGCTCACCGGACTCCACGACCAGGAAGGCCGGGCGGCCTATTACGACCCGACCATTCGAGAAATGGCGATCAAAGGCCTTGCCCTCAAAGCTGCCTGGCAGGTTAGGTTCCTGAAAGAAAGCGGCCTACCGGTCCTGATGTTTATTGACGAGCCCGCCCTGGCCGGCCTGGGTTCCTCCGCCTTTATCAGCATTTCCCTGGCGGATATCGGTCAGGATCTCAATGAAGTAATCGATGCGATCCATAACAACGGCGGCCTTGCCGGAGTGCATGTCTGCGCCAACACCGACTGGGACTTTTTGCTCTCCTCCAATATCGAAGTACTTAGCTTTGACGCCTATTCCTTCTTTGACAAACTGGCCGTCTACAAAGAAAAGCTTTACGCCTTTCTGGACAGGGGCGGCATTATCGCCTGGGGCGGAGTACCCACCTCGGAAAAAGAGCAGATCGACAAAGAATCCGCCGACTCACTGGTTGCACTGTGGGAAAAACAATACCAACAACTGGTTACCCCTCAATGGGATTTGGCCAAACTGCTCAGGCAAACCCTGATCACCCCGAGCTGCGGCACCGGCTCGTTGCCGCTGCCCTATGCCAATAAGGTGCTGGAGTTGACCCGGGATGTTTCTCTGAAACTGCGCGGCAAGTATCTTTCATAACCAACAACTTTATTAAAAAATATTTTTTCAAAGCCAAACGAGTTAATCCATGAGTGAATTAAACCAGGTTTTAAAGCAACGACGCCAGAAAGCCCAAGAAATGGCGGAGATGGGCATCAATATCTACAGTAACGATTTCAGGCCCACCCATAAAATCAGTGAGATCCTGCCCAAAAACGATCACCCTGATCTACCGGTTGAAGCCGGGGTTAAGATTGTGGCCGGCCGGATCATGGCCTTGCGCAAGTTCGGCAAGGCCGCCTTTGTTCATGTGCAGGACGAGTCAGGAAAAATACAGATCTATGTTAAACGCGACGATATCGGCGTTGACGCCTATCAGGTTTTCAAAAAATTCGACATTGGCGACATTGCCGGCTTCAAAGGCCCCCTTTTCCGAACCAAAACCGGGGAACTCTCCATCCACGCCACCTCTATCCACCCGATCACCAAATCCCTGCGCCCGCTGCCAGAGAAATTCCACGGCCTGACCGATGTGGAAACCCGCTACCGGCAACGGTATGTCGATTTGATCATGAACCCCGAGGTGAGGGACACCTTTAGAAAACGCGTGGAGATCATCCGGCTTATTCGCGACTTCTTAACCAATCGCGGCTTCATGGAAGTAGAAACCCCCATGATGCAGGCCATTGCCGGCGGCGCCACGGCCAAGCCCTTTAAAACCCATCACAATGCCCTGGGGATGGATCTCTACCTCCGCATCGCACCGGAGCTTTACCTCAAGCGATTGCTGGTCGGCGGTTTTGAGCGGGTTTTCGAGATCAACCGCAACTTCCGCAACGAAGGGCTGTCAACCCGCCACAACCCTGAATTCACCATGCTTGAGTTCTACCAGGCCTTTGCCACCTACCATGAGCTCATGGATCTTACCGAAGAAATGGTCTCCTGGATTGCCGTGGAAGTTACCGGCGCCATGACTGTTCCCTATCAGGGCCAGGAAGTGGACCTTGCCCCGCCCTGGAAGCGCTACACCATGGATCAGGCGCTGATCGAGGTCGGCAAGATCGATCCGGCTACCCTGAGTGATCCGGAAAAAACCAGGCAATTTGCCAAGGAAAAAGGCATTGAGCTGGATGAGCTGGCCGGCCACGGCAAGGTTAAAACCGAACTCTTTGAACTGCTGGTTGAAGAAAAACTGATCAACCCGACCTTTGTCACCCAGTACCCCACCGAGGTTTCCCCTCTGGCCCGAAGAAACGAGGAAAACCCGGAGGTAACCGACCGGTTCGAGCTGTTCATCACCGGCCGGGAAATGGCGAATGCCTTCAGCGAACTCAACGACCCCATCGACCAGAAGCAACGCCTTGAAAAACAGATCGCCGAAAGGGGGGACGACGATGAAATCTTCCCGGAAATGGATGAGGATTTTGTCCGCGCCCTTGAATACGGCATGCCGCCGGCTGCGGGTGAGGGAATCGGGATCGACCGCCTGGTGATGCTGCTGACCGACTCGCCTTCGATCCGGGACGTTATTTTATTCCCCCATCTGCGGGCCGAGAAAAAATAACCTTTTACCATCACGACCGGGATGCCTGGCCGCCTCGCATCCCGGTCCGACCAACAAAGAGGGATAAGTTGCAATTTGAATTGTTTGTCTGCCTGCGTTATCTGAAAGCCAAGCGTAAACAAGGCTTTATTTCTCTTATTTCTTTCATCTCGGTGGCCGGGGTAGCAGTGGGGGTCATGGCCCTCATTGTGGTCCTTGCCGTGATGACCGGCTTCACCTCGGAATTCCGGGACAAAATTCTCGGCATCAATTCCCATGTCGTGGTCCAGAACTTCAGCGGCCCCATCACCAACTATCAAGCCTTGAGCAAGGAGGTTGCCGGGGTTGAAGGCGTTGCCGGGGTTACGCCCTACCTCTACTCACAAGCCATGATTACCGGCGGCTCGGCCGGCACCGGCGCCGTGCTGCGCGGCATTGATCCCGCTTCCGCGGCCAAGGTCCTGAGCCTGGCCGATCATCTCAAACAGGGCTCGGTAACCGATCTGGCCGCCGATAGCGACCAAGGCAACCGGCAACGGCCCGGCATCATCCTCGGCCGGGACCTGGCAGTCCAGCTGCAGGTTTCAATGCATGACCGGGTGCGGCTCTTTTCCGCCTCCGGCCCCCTGACTCCCATGGGGATTATCCCGAAGATCCTAACCTGCCGGGTGGTCGGTATTTTTGAGACCGGCATGTACGAGTACGATTCAGCCCTGGCCTATGTTTCCTTGGCCACCGCCCAGAAATTTCTGGATCAACCCGACACCGTCCATGGCCTGGAGGTGAAAACCAGCGACATTGCCAAGGCCGATCTGGTGGCGAAAAAGATTGAAGCCCTGCTGGGCCGCGGCTACCTGGCCAAAGACTGGATGAGCATGAATAAAAACATTTTCTCCGCCCTGCGGCTGGAGAAAACCGCCCTCTCCATCATCATGGCCCTGGTGGTGCTGGTGGCGGCCTTCAACATCGTGAGCACCTTGATCATGGTGGTTATGAGCAAGACCAAAGAGATCGCAATCCTTAAATCCATGGGCGCCACCTCCGGCAACATCATGCGCATTTTTATTTACGAGGGACTCATTATCGGCGCAACCGGCACTCTCCTTGGAATCCTGGGAGGACTCGGCCTGTGTGAGATTTTAAGCAGATACAAGTTTATCACCCTGCCCGAGGTTTATCCGATCTCCACCCTGCCGGTGCTGGTCATCCCCCATGACGTGATTATCATCGCGATGTCGGCTCTGCTGATTACCTTTCTGGCAACCCTTTATCCCTCATGGCAGGCTGCCAAAATAGACCCGGCGGTGGCCTTGAGATACGAATAAGATCCTTTCACCAATCGACTGAGCCTAGCCCCTGGAGCCTGAATAATAAAGATGATTACCGAACAAAAGCCTATTTTTGAAGCAAAAGGCATCCACAAAGAATTTATAAACCACAGCCGCCTGCAGGTGTTAGCCAACCTCGACTTCAGCCTGAGCGCCGGGGAAACCGCCGCGATTACCGGCACCTCGGGAACCGGCAAAACAACCCTGCTCCACATCCTCGGCGCTCTGGACCGACCAAGCAACGGGGACTATTTATACAAGGGCGAAAACGTTTTCCAAAAAAGCGACAACGAACTTTCCTCTTTTAGAAACCGGGAAATCGGCTTTGTTTTTCAATTCCATCACCTGTTGCCGGAATTCAATGCCTTTGAAAACGTTCTCCTGCCGGGTCTCATTGCCGGACATAAAAAACATGAGCTTGATGAATATGCCCTCTTTCTCCTTGAGCGGGTAGGCGTGGCAACCCGGGCCGGCCATAAAGTCGGGGAGCTTTCCGGCGGAGAGCAGCAGCGGATTGCCCTGGCCAGGGCCCTGATTATGAAACCGGCCCTGTTACTCGCGGACGAGCCAACCGGCAACCTCGACCCCAAAACCGGCGAGAGGGTTTTCGAGCTGATCCAGGAGTTAAACCAAACCCTTGACCTGACCATTGTCATGGTTACCCACAACAACGATCTTGCCCGGCAAATGGATCGCTGCCTGACTCTGCGGGATGGAAGGCTCCATGAATAAATAATTGGCAGGAAAGATTCTTGACAGCATCCACAATGCCTGCTAATTGTCATTAACTATTTTTTAATCTTTTTTAATAATTTCCCGGCAATGCCCTATTTAAGCCAATCACACCATAAAATATATGAATAATAAAAATATCTCTCTACCGCAAAGGGTGACCGGCATTACTACCAAATATAACAAACACTTAATGTCGTTGCTGATTGTCTTGTTCTCTTTTCTCTGCTGTGCAGCCGGCAATCTTTATGCCGCAGATGAGCCAAACACTATTTTCATCCCCCCTAAAATCAACTCGCCGGCCGATCTGGCCCAACTTACGCAATTAACCGATCAACATCTGCAAAGCATTTTAGAGCCCAAAGGCCTGGCGCTGATCAATCGCCAAGACCTTAGCGGGAAACTAAACTACTCCAACTGGCCACCTTCCCTCGATACCCTGAAACAGTTTGCGGCAACGCCGAGCATAAATTATGTGGTGACCGGCAGCGTTACCGAGCTAGGCCAACAGCTGAGCATGGATTTCATGATCTATGATCTGTTCAGCAACGAGGCGCCTAAATATTTTTACCAAACCAGCAAAAACAAAGCCGTTCTCGCCGAGGGGCTGGCAAAAATCGTTAACAACGTCCTGTCCCACACCGGCAAATATTTTCTCATCCAATCGATCAACATTACCGGCAACACCAGGACCGATTCAGGCGCCATCCTGCGCCAGGTCAAAAGCCAGCCCGGCGATCGTTTTTCCCCGGACCAGCTCCGAGGGGATTTGAAAAACATCTTCCAGATGGGCTATTTCGAGGATGTCCAGATTACGGTTGTCGACAGCGACAAAGGTAAAGAGGTCACCTTTGCCGTTACCGAAAAAGCCATCATCGGCCAGGTTAACATCGAGGGTGAAAGCGAGCTTGAAGAAAAAGAGATCAAGGAAATTATCAGCGTATCTCCCAACACCGTCATCAACCCTAAAGAGGTGCAGACCTCGGTTGAAAACATCCGCCGACTTTATAAGGAAAAAGGATTTTACCGCACCACTGTTTCGGCAAAATTGAATTACAATCAAAAAGACCGGGTTAACGTCAACTTTGTCATCACCGAAGGCTTCAAGGTCTATATCAAGGAAATACGTTTCGTCGGCAACAAGGCCTTCACCGACAAAGAACTGCAAAAGGAAATGACCACCTCTGAAAAAGGTATCCTGTCATGGTTTAACGACTCGGGAAAACTCAAACGGGATATCCTGGAACAGGATCGCTCTCGGATCGGCGCCTTGTATCATAATAACGGTTACATCGAAGCCAAGATCAGTGAGGCGGAAATCACCTATGAGGACAAATGGCTGGTGGTCACCTTTGATATTTCCGAAGGCGACCGCTTCCGGGTAGGAACAGTCGATCTTGCCGGCGACCTCATTGATGACAAAAACGACCTTTTTAAATTTATCGAACTGAGCAAGGAAAAATTCTTCAGCCGGAAAATATTACGTGACGACATAATGCGCCTCACCGACCATTATGCCGAAAAAGGTTATGCCTTTGCCGAGGCGAATCCCCGCCTGCAAAAAAACATTGCCGACCATCGGATGGACGTGGTGATTGATTGCAAAAAAGGCAATCTGATCCATGTCAACCGAATTGTCATCAAAGGAAACAACCGCACCCGCGACAAGATTATCCGTCGCTCCATGCAAGTAAAGGAAGGAGGCATCCTGGACGCCACCGCGATCAGGAGAAGCAGTGAATACCTGCAGCGCCTAGATTTTTTTGAAGAGGTCAGCGTGACCCCCGAACCGACCATCCAGGAAGACCTGATGGACGTGATTGTCGAGGTCAAAGAAAAGGCGACCGGAACCTTCAGTGTGGGCGCGGGGTACAGTTCCGTCGACAGCATGATGTTCATGGGCGAGATAAGCGAAAACAACCTGCTCGGTAAAGGACAGCGCCTTTCTTTACAGGCCAACTTAAGTTCCAGCTCCAACCGCTACAACCTCAATTTTACCGAACCGCGGCTTAACGACACCAAACTTCTTTTCGGTTATGACTTATACAACTGGCAGCGCGAATACGATGACTACACCAAGGACTCAACCGGCGGGGCGCTGCGTTTCGGTTATCCGATCTGGAACAAATGGCGGCTCGGCTGGAGCTATGGCTATGACGACACCAAGCTTACCGATTTGAGCGCTACCGCGGCGCAGGATATTTTAGATTCGTTGAGCATTGAAACCTCAAGCTTTATCACCGTTGCCCTCTCCAAAGACACCCGTGATCGCTATACCGATACGAGCAAGGGCGCGGTCCATTCCTTCAGCGTAAAACATGCGGGGATGTTTCTGGGCGGAGACAGCTCCTTCACCAAAATTGAGGCCTCGACCAGCTGGTACTTTCCTTTCCGCTGGGATACCGTCTTTCATGCCAAAGGCGCTTTCGGCTATGCCATGGAAAACGAGACCAACAAGCTGCCGGTTTATGAAAAATTTTACCTAGGCGGTCTTAACACCGTGCGCGGTTTTGAAAACGGTAAAATCAGTCCCAAGGATCCAGTCACGGGCGAGCGGATCGGCGGCGAAAAAATGTGGTATGGGAATCTTGAATGGCTCTTTCCGATTGTCAAGGATGCCGGCCTCAAAGGGCTGGTCTTTTTCGACGCCGGCAACACCTACGAAGACTCTGATTCTTGGGATGTCTCCGACCTGCGCTACAGTGTCGGATTCGGCTTTCGCTGGCTGTCCCCCATGGGGCCGTTACGGCTTGAATGGGGATATAACCTTGATCCTGAAACCGACGAAGACCAAGGAATATGGGACTTCAGCCTTGGCGGATCATTCTAACGGCTGAAACCTGTTAAATTTGTATCACCATTCCAAGGCGTCTTACTACACAACTCATGGAAACCTTGCTGACGACTCTTGCTGAAAAGTCAGAGTCCGTTAATCTTACCGGGGTCCGGGGCAGCAGCAATGCAATGCTTATCGCCCAGACGACGAAGCTGAACCGACCCATTGTCTGCGTAACCCCATCGGAAACAAGTGCGCAGCACCTTGCCTGCGATCTGGGATTTTTCAGCAACCAAGAGATCCTCAGCTATCCCGCCTACGAAATTCCGCCCTACACCCCGCTTTCGCCGGACAACCAGACCATCGCCGACCGGCTTGCCACCTTATATCAACTGATCAACGCCGGTAAACCATATATTCTGATCGTTTCCATAGAAGCCCTGCTCCGCCGTGTTTTCCCAAAGGAGTACATCGCCAATCAGGCCGAACTGGTTATGGCGGGCGAGGAAATCGACCAGGAAGCCCTGAGCCGTTCTTTGATCGCCTTGGGCTATGAAACAAGCTCTCTTGTCAGGGCGGTGGGCGAGTTCAGTATCCGCGGCGGAATTTTCGATATCTTCCCGCCTGGGTTCGAAATGCCCCTGCGCCTGGATTTTTTTGGGGAGATGATCGAGTCGATCCGCGAGTTCGACCCCATCAGTCAACGCTCGGTCGCCGAAAGAGAAGAGGCCATTCTCCTCCCGGTAAACGATGTCCTTTTCCCCCAGAGTAAAGCCGGCAACGATGAACTACAGCTGCGATTTCGCACTACCGCCGAAAGCCTGCACTGGGACGCCGACAAAGCCGGGCGACTGGCGGAACGCATCCGCAATGGCCAACGCTTTCCCGGCATCGAATTTCTGCTGCCTCTTTTTTACCAAAAAACCGATACTCTGCTCGAATATCTACCGGGCAACCCCATTTTCTTCCTTGAAAACCCTAACGAGTTAAGCAAAAGCATCAAGCTGTGCTGGGAACGCATTGAACAAAACCACCAGGAATCATTAGCCGCCGACGTTCCCGCCCTGCCCCCGGAACAGCTGTTTGTCACGGAGCCGCAATTACAGGCGGCCTTAGCTAATTTTCAACAGGGAAGATTTTACGATTTTGCTCATTCCGAAATGCTTCCCGGCCAAACCTTGCCCATCAACTGCGGCAACCACAGCCTGCTCAAGCAAAACATCGAGCTTAACCGCAGAAAGCTGGGCCTGCTGCCCGAACTGACCAGACAGTTGCTCGATTGGCTCAAGGAAAACCACCGTATTATCCTTGCCTGCCGAACCAAACGTCATGCCGAGCATCTGGCGGAACTGCTGCGCCAGCATGATCTGCCGGTCACGCTGGCCGAGGCTCCTTATCGGGAGTCTGAAGTCGATAGCGGCCGGATAACGCTCTATGACGCCCCGCTTACTTCAGGCTTTGATCTCATCGACCACCAGCTTCACTTTGTATCCGAAAGCGAGCTGTTCGGCGAGCTGCGCCTCGGCCCCAAAAAGACCAAACACAAGGCGGTCCGCCCGACCATCAGCTTTGAGGAACTAAACGTCGGCGATGTTGTCGTCCACCGGGCGCACGGCCTGGGGATTTACGAGGGAATTATCAACATCGAGCTCAACTCCGTTGCCAACGACTTTTTGCAGATCACCTATCGGGATCAGGACAAACTATATGTGCCGGTCCACCAGCTCAGCGTGGTCAACAAATATAAAGGGATCTCCGACAAAGAACCGAAACTGGATAAACTTGGCGGCAAGGCGTGGCAAACCAACACCAAAAAGGTGCGGGAAGAGGTATGGAAGGTTGCCAACGACTTGCTGCAGCTTTATGCAAAACGGGCCATGGCGGTGGGCCATGCCTTCAGCCAACCGGATGAAATGTTCCATGAACTGGAAGAGTCCTTTCCCTATGACGAAACCCCGGGCCAGCTCAAGGCAATCAACGATGTCCTGGATGATCTCACCGCCGCCCAACCCATGGATCGGCTGGTTTGCGGCGATGTCGGCTATGGAAAAACCGAGGTTGCGATCCGGGCCGCCTTCAAGGTCGTCATTGACAGCTTCCAGGTGGCCATCCTGGTGCCCACCACGGTGCTGGCCGAGCAGCATGCCGAAACATTCAGGGAGCGGCTCCACGGTTTTCCGGTTCGGATTGAAAGCCTGACCAGATTCCGCACCCCAGCCGAGCAGCGCGAAATAGTCAAGGACGTGCTGGACGGCAAGGTTGACATTATTATCGGCACCCATCGCCTGCTGTCAAAGGATGTTGTCTTCAGAAGATTGGGCCTGCTCATTGTCGATGAGGAACATCGCTTCGGGGTCGCCCATAAGGAAAAACTGAAAAAACTGAAAAACCAGGTAGACGTTCTCACCCTCACCGCCACCCCCATCCCGAGAACGATGCAGCTTTCCCTGCTCGGCATCCGCGATCTTTCTGTCATCAGCTCCCCGCCCCAACACCGGCGACCGGTGAAAACCTTTGTCGCCCGCCACGATGAGCTGGTGATCAAGGAAGCCGTGGTCCGGGAAATGCAACGCGGCGGCCAGGTGTTCATCGTCCACAACCGAGTTCATTCGATCCACGAGGTCGCCGCCACCGTCCAGAAGCTGGTGCCTGAGGCCCGCATTGCCGTTGCCCACGGCCAGATGGCCGGCAAGGCCCTGGAAGAGATCATGGTTCGTTTCGTCCACCGCGAGGTGGATGTCCTGATCTGTACAACCATCATCGAGTCGGGCCTTGACATTCCCAATGCGAATACCATCGTCATTACCAGGGCCGATCGCCTGGGGCTGGCCGAAATTTACCAGCTGCGCGGCCGGGTCGGCCGCGGCAAAGTACAGGCTTACGCCTATCTGCTGGTTCCCTCCATGGACGGCCTGTCCAAAGATGCCCAGCAACGGCTTCGAGCCTTGATTGATTTCAACGAACTGGGAGGCGGCTTTAAGCTGGCGATGAGCGATCTGCAGATTCGCGGCGGCGGCAATATTCTCGGTATCTCCCAGAGCGGCACCATTGCCGCGGTTGGCTATGACCTCTACCTTGACCTCTTGCAGCAGACCGTGCAGGATCTCAAACGTCAAAACCTCGAAGGTGAGGCGGTGGGAGAGCTTGAGGTTGACCCGGAAATAAAACTTAACATTTCCGCATACATCCCGGAAAAATACATTCAATCAACCAATCAACGCTATATCGCCTATCGCCGGATTACCAGCGTCACCAAAGATGACGAACTGCTCGACATGGAGGATGAATTCCAGGACCGTTACGGGCCTATCCCCCAGGAGACCACCAACCTGTTAGACGTGATGAAACTCAAAAACCTTCTGCGCCGGCTAAAAATCACCAAACTGGAACAAGGCCCGACCAATCTGGTGTTCTCCTTCCATGAGACCACCCCGGTAAAAACGGAAAAGCTGCTTGCTTTTATCAATAAACATAAGAAAATGGTGCGCTTGACTCCTGATGCCAGGCTGATAATAAAAACAGAGGCGACCAATACCGTTGCCCAAATCTTCCAACAGACGAAAAACGTTGTTGACTTTCTCATGGGAGATGACATTTTTTAAATACTGTGGTAAATAAAAAATGTTTAAATTAACCTCAAAAAAGAATAATATTATTGTACTCTTATGAATAGATCATTTAAAAAAATATTCAGCTTTGCCATCACCTTTGCCCTGGTGAGTTTCTTGTTTTTTGCAAACTCAGCCCAGTGTGAAATTATCGATCGAATCATCGCCATTGTTAATGATGACGTCATTACCTTTTCCGATCTGAATAAAGAAGGCGCGCCCATCTTTCTTCGCATCATGCAACAGGCGCCGCCGGAACAGGTTGAGATGACCCTGCTCAAGGCAAGGGAAGAAATTCTCTCCGGCCTGATCGACAAAATGATCATTGAACAACACGCCGCCAAACTGGGGATCAGCATTTCAGACCAAGAGCTCGATCAGGCAGTGGCCAACCTCATCGCCGGCAATCGCATGACCCCGGAACAATTCCGGCAACAGTTAACCGCGATGGGGACCTCGGAAGCGGAATATCGGGGAGTTATCAGACACCAGATTCTTCAACAAAAACTTGTTGACTACGAAATCCGTTCGCGGGTGGTAGTTACCGATGAAAAAATTAAAGAATATTACGATAAAAATTATGCCCAGAAGCAACAACATGACGCCTACCATATTTTACAAATCGGCTTAACCTGGGAAAGCGATTCGCCGGCAGCCAAAGAACAGGCCTACCGCAAAGCTGAGGAAATAAGAAAACAAGCAATTTCCGGACAGGATTTCCGAGAACTGGCCCGGCGGTATTCCATCCTTCCTTCTGCTGCCGATGGCGGCGATATCGGGGTGTTCAAAGAAAATGAAATGGCATCCTACATGAAGATGACCATTCCTAACATGGAACCCGGCCAAATCAGTGATATTATCGAGACACCTGCCGGTTATCAATTTTATAAACTTCTGTCCAATCAGGGTAATATCGCGCTATTATCTTCCTATGAGCAAGTGAAAGACGAAATTAAAGATAAATTACGTAACGAAACCATGAACAGCCAATTTCAAAAATGGGTACTGGAAATACGAAACCAGGCTTACATCAAAAAAATGTTATAAAACCGACCGGCTTCCCCTAAAAGGGTTATAAATATGACAGATCAATCCGCACAGAATGAACCGACCACCGCTCCCGAAGATACCCCGGTTACCGAACGGGAAACCTTGGGCAGCCGTTTCCGCAAACAAAGAGAACTTCTCAATAGAACAATTGCTGATGCGGCGACAAAGACGAGAATTCTCCCGGCCACCCTAAAGGCCTTGGAAGAGGATAACCGGGCGGCTTTGCCGGCCGAAGTGTTCACGCGCGGCTTCATCAAGCTTTATGCTCAATATCTCGAACTTGACCCGGACCAAGCCTTGATTTGGTTTGAAGAACTGGAAACACATCCGGAACAGGCTCGGCATTACAGCCATCAACAGTCGGCTAACAGTGGCGGTTACGACGAGACTGCCGGCGACAACAATCAGTTCAATCCCGGCCGCTTTATAATTTTTGCCTTGCTGGCCCTGATTCTTGTTTTTTCCGGATACCTCATCTTTTCGGAATACGAAAAAAATGGGCCGGCGACGACTGGCCGGCAACTTGAGCAACAAACAAATCATCAGCCGGCTCAACCCTCAACCGATGAAATAACCCAAGCGGAAGAGGAACAACCTGCAGCGGAAATAATAAACAATCCTGCTGAAGAAAATACTGCCGGGGAAAATTCCCACACCGAAGATATCAATACGGCGGATTCACTGGTAAATGAAGTAGCAACAAAAGAAGAAACCAAGCCGCTAACCATCGCGACTGATAAAGAAGTTATACAGCCCGCGATAATCACAAATGACATAAAACATCAATCGCCCAAGGAACCGGTAAGCGAAAATACCGCCAAGCTTAAGGGCAACCATCCGCAACCAGAAGTAAAAGAAGCAATCAAAGAAGCTGTAGTCGAGGAACTGCAGCAACAGCCGGCGGCGGCTGAAAACGCAGATATTTCAGAAGATACTTCCGCGGCCCCGGCCCAAATCACAATACAACCGGAACCAGAGGCACCGGCAAGTTTCAATTATGTGTTACGCGCCGATGTTCTCGAAATGACCTGGCTGCGGATTAAGATCGACGACAACAAACCCCGGGAATATACCTATCAACCAGGAGACAAGGTTGTCTGGAAAGCAAAAGAACAGATCAATCTCTTTGTCGGTAATGCCGGGGGGCTCACCCTTACCCTTAATGATCAGCAACTGCCCCCCCTGGGTAAATCCGGCAAAACCGCGCACCTCAATTTGCCGAGCTCAACCGATCAATAACGATCCATGCTTTTAAAGCAAGCCCCGGCTGTAATTGTTCAGGTCAAGGACCATGGCGATTCTGACAAGATCGTCACCCTTTACACCTTGGACGAAGGCAAGATATCCGCCATTGCCAAGGGCGCCAAACGCAGCAAAAAACGCTTTGTCAACAAACTCGAACTCTTTTCACTGCTGAATGTCAGTTATGCCCCGGGCCGGACGACCTCGCTGGCCCGCCTCGACCAAGCCGAACTGATCACCAACTATCCAAGCCTTCATCAAAATTATGGCCAATATGTGGCAGCGTCTCTGCTCTGTGAACTGGTGCTTTTCTGGACCAGGGAGCATGATCGAGAGGATGAGCTGTTCCAGCTGCTGACCTGGGCACTTGAAGGGCTAGCTATGGGCGTTACCTCTGCCCAGCTCATAATCTTTTTTCATGTTAAGATGCTGGAAATCTTAGGATTCAGGCCACTTTTAAACGGGTGCGGCAACTGCGGCACCCTTGCACCCCAGGCGGCGCCCTATCGGTTCAGCCCGATGCGAAACGGACTGATCTGCGGCCAATGCGAGCATGCCCCAAGCGGCCCCGGGCTGGAGGTTTCAATGCAAACCATCCAACTGCTCCGCAAGGTACAAGAGCTGGATATTTGCAAACTGCCCCGCCTCCATTTTTCCAAAGCGGCAATCCTGGAGTCCATCGCCCTGCTCAAACGATATGACAGCCACCTGCTGCAACGCGAACTGCAATCGTGGAACTACCTGCAACAACTACTCTGATTTGATTTTATGAAGGAGCCAGGCCATATTGCGCCCCAGATCACGCATGGTTTTCATCCCTTCTTCGTCATTAACCACATCGCCCATCTCCCGGCCGATCCCGATATTCCAGTACGACGAACCGACCACGATCATCTGGCCAATCAGAAAAAAAGCGTTCAATGAGTTGAAAACCTGATAGGCGCCGGCCCGGCGCACCGCCACCACGCCGGCGCCGACCTTGCGCCGCAACAAATCATCGTTGGCCCGGGAAACCATGCCGCAACGCTCGATTAAGGCCTTCATGGTGGCTGAAACATCTGCAAAATAGGTCGGTGAACCGAGCAGGATCCCGTCGGCCTCCATCATTTTGCTTAAACAATCATTAACAATATCGTTCTCCACCACACAGCGACAATTCTTTTGCTTAAAACACCGGTAACAGGCGATGCAGCCGGGCAAAGAAGTGCCGGCCAGCTCGACGAGTTCGGTTTCGATTCCCAACATGGTCAACTCATCAAGCACCCGGGATAAGAGTTGGGAGGTATTTCCCCCCTTACGGGCACTACCGTTAAAAGCCACAACCTTCATAATCCCCTCCATCCACAATTATGAATATCAGTTAACCTTGCTCTGGATTTCAATATGTTCATCCGCCCACCTGGGTTCAACCGCTAAAAAAAGGTAAGGCGCCAGCGCTGTGATAGCCGGCCTACGGATATCCGCGACCCAACTCGCTGCCACCGGACTATCTATAAGCCAGCTGCGGTTGCGGGCAATCAGCGCCATCAATCACGGCACTTAATAAAAATCAATCAACCTCGATCCCCCAGATCTCCCGGGCATATTCCTTAATGGTCCGATCACTGGAAAATTTCCCCATCCTGGCCACGTTAAGAATGGACTTTTCCGTCCAGCTCTCTTGATCAAGATAAAGATCTCCAACCTCGACTTGGCAGCGCAGATAATCCTCCAGATCCAGCAACACCAGGTAAGGATCGTTGACATCAAGCAACCCCTCGGCAATGGAGGAAAAAAGAGAGGTGTCGCCTTTACTGAAGTAGCCGCTTCTGATACTGTCCACCGTCCGTTTAATTTCCGAATTGGCCCGGTAAACATCATAGGCCGTTTTCGTTGGTTTACTGCGGGCCGCAGCAACCTGATCGGCGGTCATCCCGAAAATAAAGATATTTTCAGGACCGACCTCTTCCAGAATTTCGATATTAGCCCCGTCCAAAGTCCCGATAGTCAAAGCCCCGTTTAAGGCAAACTTCATGTTCCCGGTGCCCGAGGCCTCGGTGCCGGCCGTGGAAAGCTGTTCGGAAAGATCAGCTGCAGGAAAAATCTTTTCCGCCAGCGATACGCCGTAATTGGGGATAAAGACCACCTTGAGCCGGCCTTCAACCCTGGGGTCGTTATTAACCACCTCGGCCACCGAGGTTATCAGCTTGATGATCAACTTTGCCTTCGCATAGGACGGCGCCGCCTTGCCGCCGAAAATGATTGTCCGGTTCGGCGACCGAGGATCCTCACCGTTTATTAACCGGTGATAAAGAACTATCACATGCAGCACATTGAGAAGTTGTCGCTTATATTCATGAATCCTTTTGATCTGCACATCATACATCGTTTCCGGATCAACAATAATTTCACAAGTTTCTTTAATAAAGTCGGCAAGTTTCTGTTTGTTTTCTTTTTTGGCCAAGGCCCATTTTTTCTGAAAAGCCTTCTTCTTAGCATGGGCCTCGAGCTTACGGAGATGATCAAGGTTGATAATCCATTCTTCCCCGATGGTTTTGCTGATCAAAGAAGAAAGAGCTGAATTGCATTTGAGCAACCAGCGCCGCTGGGTAATGCCATTGGTTTTGCTATTGAATTTACCGGGATAGAATTCATGGAAATTCTTGAAGATCTTGGTTTTGAGCAGATGGGTGTGGAGTTCGGCCACCCCGTTCACCGAATGGCTGCCGACAATGGCAAGATGGGCCATCCTGATCTTTTTAACATCACCCTCTTCAATTATGGACATATCCTTAAGCATCTGTACATTGCCAGGGTAACGGGCCGAAACCTCTTGGAGAAACTGATGATTAATATTGTAGATGATCTCAAGATGGCGCGGCAATACCTTGGCCAACAAATCAACGGGCCAGCTCTCCAAAGCTTCCGGCATCAGGGTATGGTTGGTGTAGCCGAAGGTGTTGACCGTTAGCTCCCACGCCTTTGGCCAGGCCACCCCTTCATTGTCGACCAGCAGCCGCATCAATTCAGGAATGGCGATAGAGGGATGGGTATCGTTTAATTGCACCGCGATCTCGTCGGCAAAGGAGTCAAACACGGTATTTTTCTTCTTGAACCGCCGCAGAATATCCTGAAATGTGGCAGCCACGAAAAAGTACTGCTGTTTCAAGCGAAGCTCTTGCCCTTCCCTTATATCATCGGAAGGATATAAAACCTTGGAGATGGTTTCCGATTTAACCTTGCTTTGCACCGCGGAGATATAATCACCCCGATTAAAATAGGAAAGATCAAGTTCACGGGAGGCCCTCGCCGTCCATAACCGCATGTTGATAACAAAATCATTGTTATAACCGGGAACCAGCACGTCGCAGGCCATGGCCATGACCTCTTCCGAATCAACCCATTCACTTCTGAAACTGCCATCCTTGTTCTGGTGACGGCGGACCGTTCCGTAAAATTTAATAGGATAGAGATTTTCCGGCCTCTCAAACTCCCAGGGAGTACCGTAACGCAACCAGTTGTCAGGATGTTCCACCTGGAAGCCGTCCAGCATCCTCTGAAAAAATAAGCCATACTCATATCGAATCCCATATCCGTAAGCCGGGATGCCGACCGTGGCGATGGAATCAAGGAAACAGGCGGCCAGCCGCCCCAAACCGCCATTACCGAGGGCGGCATCTTCCTCCTCCTCGCGCACCTCTTCGATATCATAACCCAGCTCCTTGAGAACCGAGTCCATCTCGCCATAGATGCCGAGGTTAATGAGGCTGTTGCCAAGGGATCGACCAATGAGAAATTCCAAGGAAAGGTAATAAACTCGTTTTTTCTTTTTTGCGTAAAAACTCTTTTGCGTAAAAATCCAGCGTTCGACCAGATAATCCCGAATGGTAAAGGACAACGACTTGTAAATTTCCCGTTTACCGACCCGGAGCGGGTCACGCCCCAGAAAACTCATCAGATGATGATTGATGGTTGTCAGATAATCTTTTTTGGTCAAATTTTTAAACAGAGTAAAAGAAGGACCTTGGTCAGATGTATTATTCATTTGCATGGTCTAGTTTATTGGTAATTAATAAAAAAAGAGGGCCGACACAAATAATTAGTCATGTAACAGCTTACATGTTGTAGTAAATTAAGGTCAAATTTATTTTGCCCCACCCTTTTCCGCCAAAAATTGCCTCACCCAGCAAACCGCCTGCTCCCGATCGCCAACCCCATGTTCGACCTGCGCATTTTGCAGACCATCAAGGATTTCCTTAAATAACGGCCCGGGCGTCAGCAAAAACTCATTTTGAAGATCATGGCCGGTCAAAAGCGGCGGGTTGGTTAACACCGGCTTTATATGCTCCTGATATACCTGATTGACCTCATAAAACAACTGGGCCAGATTCTCCTCGATCATCTCCGGTTTGTCCGGACCCTGCCCGGCCAGCCCATCAGCCATGGCCAGCAAAAAAAGTCCGGGCAATTCATCCCTTACCGCCTTGACCAGGCGCAGACAAGCCTTTTTGCTGATCCCGGTCTTGACCCTGGCATTACTCAGATGAAAAGGCCACATATGCAGAGCGATAAACCTTACCACCTGCAGCCGATCCTCTTTACTAAAATGCAACCTCCGGGCAATCACCTCAAAAATAGCACCTCCGGCGTGATCATGATTATAAAAGGTGATTCGCTCATCCCTGATTCTACAGGTTGCAGGTTTGCCGACATCGTGGAACAAAGCGGCCCACTTCAGCCAGCTCTTCTTTTTTTCATGCTGAAGATAGAGGGTAAAGAGATCACGGTTTTGAACAAAATATCTCTCCGGTGCAGCCAGCACCTGTTCAAGACAACGCAGGGCCTCCAAATTATGGTCAAAAACATCAAGATGATGGCTGGCCGGCTGCTCAAGGCTTTTGCCCTTAAGGAGTTCCGGAAAAATAACCCCCAACAACCCGACGTCGGCCATGGCCGCAATCGCCGCATGGGATCGGCCTGCTCGCATGATAAGCTGCATTTCATAGCAAACCCGCTCCATGGCCACCTGCGGCAGGCGAAGGGCATGCTCGACTATGGCGGCCATGGTTTCGGAGGCTATGGTAAAATCAAGCCCGGCAACAAAACGGAAAGCGCGGACCAGGCGCAGTGGATCATCGATAAAGGCCTGGCCGGAAAATACCCTGATAACTTTATTTTCCAAATCAGCCAAGCCGCCGACAGGGTCGATCAAGGTCCGGGGCCGGGCAAGGGAGCCGGACAGGGGATCAAGCGCAACCGCCATGGAATTGATGGTGAAATCACGAAGCTTCAGGTCGGCGACAATGGAAGTCGTATCATTTCTGAAAGAAGAAAAATCCATGACCAGATCGCGCCAGACGACCCTGCCCACATCCTCTTTTTCATCCAGCCCCACAAAGGTACCGCCGAGATCCAGGGCCAGACTTTTCGCGCAACCAAAGGCGTCGCGGCTCACCGTAAGATCAAGATCACGAGGCTCCACCCCCAGCAACCAGTCGCGAACCGAGCCGCCCGCCACATACATTACAACCTGATGCTTGAGCATAACCGCGCCCAGGGCGGCACAAAGCTTTGCCGGATAAGCGGCGATAAAATCCCGCTTCAAATTAAAATCCATCGCATCCCAAGAAAAAATAAAATTTTAAACCTGCTCAACCTGGTATCATCAACACCTTTGTGTTTCTATCATACCACTAAGTTTTAATTGACAAAAATCCGCCAGTTGCTCATACAGTCAACCATTCTCTTTTTTTACCAGCAAACAATGAAGAGAGCTCACCAGACCAATGCCGCAGGAGGATTCAAAATGTTGCAGCCATACCGATCCAGCCTGGTAAACCTTAAACATATAGATTTTAAAAATACATTCTACAATCTAAGCCCGGAAGGGGCAATGGAACCCTCGGCCGATCTAGAGCAATCCGTGGCCAGAATCGGCATTCTCCATCCTCCGATTCTCAAGGAACAGGACACGGCGATGTACACCATCGTTACCGGCTATAAACGTCTGATTGCGGCAGACAGGGCGCACGGCCTGCTTTCCACCGTCTGCCTGATCCTGCCCAAGGAAACCAACGACTCGGTGGCGCTTTCCCTCAATCTTGAGGATACCTTGCTCAGGGGAAATGTCACCCCCGTTGAAAAGGCTATCTTTTTAAGCAAAATCCTACGCGCCATGGACGAACAGGAGGTTATTGATCGATTTCTTCCTGTGCTGGGCCTTGAAGCCAATCGCCATCTGATCCGTAAGAACGTTGAGCTGCTCAACCTTGAAGATCACATCCTGCTTGCCGTGCACCTGGGCCTTGTCCATGAAGGAGCGGCCCGGGAACTTCTTCGCCTTTCCTTCACCGACCGGATGTCGCTTTTTGAGATAATTGACCTGCTGCACTTGAGTGTCGGCAACCAGAAAAAAATCATCGCCGCCTGCCGGGAACTGGCCAGCCGCAGCAGCAGCTCAATCATGGCGGTACTCGGGGCGCCTCAGATCAAGGAAATCATCAACCATCCCGAGGCCAACCCTCCGCAAAAAGCGGGCAACCTGATGCACTACCTGGCGGCTCAATGCCAACCCCGCCTGCATGAGGCTGAGGGCGAGTTCCGCAAGTTCGCCGGCGCACTTAACTTACCCAAAGGCGTCAAACTAGAACATGACCTTTCCTTTGAACGCGATACCTTAACCCTAGCCGTCCCGTTCAAAAATCGGGAGGCACTTCAAAAGATCTGGCCGGAACTGGCTTTGCTTTTACAAAAAAATAAATAAAAAAAGCCCTGCAGTTGAATACCTGCAGGGCTTTTTAACAACATCAACATACTTTCTTTTCTAACAGGAAGAATAACCGCAACTGATACACGAATTGCAGCCGCCGCTCCTTCTGAGACTTAACTTGCCGCAAGCGGGGCATGAGGAATAAGAGGAGGGTTCAACATAGGGTTGAGGATCCTCATCGACCTTATCATTTTCCGCGGCCTTATCCAACACCTTGGCCAGGGCGGCCGGAATGGAAAAAGTCCGACCCAGCGAACGGCTGATCCAGGCGCCGTCCGATGAAATATCCTCAAGGGTACGGGCTATTTTGCTCACCAACCGATAATCATGCTGCAGGGCCACGGAAATAACGCGGCCCAAAGCCTCACTCATGCCGTGCAGGGTCGAGCCCGACTTGGTGGTATTAAGGAAAACCTCACGCACATGCCCCTGATTACCCTTATTGGCGGTAATATAGAGCGGGGCCGGGCCCCTGAACTTGAAGGTGCTGCCGCTGCGCACATCCAGATCACAGAAATCACAGGCGTCAGCCGCGGCCAATTTGCTGCCGTGGTCGCTTAACACCCCTTCTATGGAGGAATCCCTGAACATGGTGATCCCCTTCAGATTGCTCTTGCGGGCGTAGTGAAGGATTTTCTTGATATCCTCAACCGTGGTGTGGGCCGGCAGATTGATGGTCTTGGAAACCGCGGTATGATTAAAGGACTGGCAGGCCTCCAACAGACGAATCTGCTGAAACGGCTCTATCTCATGGGCGGTCTGACCGGCAATCCAATCGAGTTTTTCACTCTCATAACCATAGAACTCAAGGGGCACCAAGGTGAACTCCTTCCAGGAATCATCGACATCCTTAACCCGGCGGCTCTGAATCATGGAAAAATAAGGTTCAACCCCGGTACAGGCTACCCGCATCAACTGAGAAATTGAGCCGGTCGGCGCCTGGGAGGTGGTGACCGAGTTATAGAGGCCGCCCAGTTCACGGAGCTGCGAGAATATCGAATCAAGCCGTTTCTGCCAGCTCTTCTTCGCCGGCATATCCGTTTCAATAAATGCGGCCGCCTCGCGGTCGATCTTATCCACATACTCCATATTCCATTCTTGCGGAGTTAATGACTTGCCCTTGTAACTCTTTTTATAGAATTCGGCATAATCGAGACTGCCCTGCATGGAGCCGAGCATCAGAGCCAGCTGGGTTGCCTTGGCAAAAAGCGGCGCCTCATGTTCGTCGGCATAGGAGATGTCAAAATGGTTCATGGCATGGTGCAGACCGGTGAAACCGATGCCGATGGGCCGGAACTTCAAGGTGTTCTTCTTGATCCGCTCAACCGAAGGAAAGCCGCCCAATTCAAGGATCTCATTACCGGCAAGGGCTGCCAGCCGGGACGCCTCGAAAACCGCATCGAAATATTTGCCTTTATCCTCGTCCAAACATTTGGGCAGACAGACGGTCAACAGGTTGCAGGCCGTATCCTTGGTGGAGAGGTATTCGCCACAGGGGTTGGAAAAAACCGGATTATGCTTGGCAAGCACCGGGGTATTAGCCAGACTCTTCTGGGTAAAAAGCAGACCGGGATCCCCTGATTTCCAGATATATTCGGCAACGGTATCGAGCAGGTCCTTGTCATCCCAGAACTTTTCATCAGTCACATTAAGAGAAACATTACACCCGGTATATTTGCCGGGGTTATCCCCCTTAAAGGTTATAAATTCCTTAACGTCCTTGATATCCCAGTTGGCCTGGATCATTAAGGCGCCACGGCGCTTGCCGCCCTGGCTGATCCGCGCGGAGAGATGGGAAAAACCCTTGGCAAAAGAAACCGGACCCGAGGCCAAGCCCTGGCCCTGGTCGACGATCGTCCCCTTGGGCCTGAGGTTGGAAACATCAATCCCGCCACCGCCGGCATGCTGAAAAATAGAGACCAAATCCCGCTCCATATCAAAAATGGCATCGGTGGAATCCTCAACATCACCCAACGGGTAACAGGAGTAGTAGCCGGCCCGGCGGGTATATGGGTTGCCGCCGTTCATTAAAAACGGAGTGGCGGTAATAATTTTGCCATGGATCAAGGCCTTGCCCACCTCGGGGTTTTTGAATTGCTTGCTTATCCGCATCAAAACCTGGGTCATATCTTTTTCTTTCGGGGTGCCGGTCTTCTTGTCACGAACGGCATATCTGGCCTGGACCAGATACTCTTCAAAACGATCCCACTCTTTTAACGCATCATCAAAACTGATCGGCAAATCCATCATGCACACCTCAAGAAAAAGTCACTGGTTACAGGAAAAACAACAAGATATAGTAGGGAGACATCAAGCTATGCTACCATATGTTGTATGGCAACAACAAGAATACTTTTATACAAAAAGGGGGTTTTTGGCAACAGAAGAATGGGAAAAGATTTTTTATTTTAAAAAGCACCGCCCGGTAGAGATGCACGCCGGTGCTTTTTTTTGAAGAACCAACTGGCAGGACATATTCTCTTGGTCAATCAAAGCGAGATGAGAAGATGCCGGTCAGCTATAACTGTGGACATCCGCCACCAGTCAAAGCCTTGGCGAAAGCCCGTTAATCATATTGCTTTCGCTTTCTTTCCCGCAACAGCAGCTTGATCGGAGTCTTATCGATCTTTAACCCCGTGCGAAACTGGTTAACCAGATAACGGTAGTAGGAAAAATGAACTCCCTTGGGATAGTTAACAAAGAGCAGAAAGGTCGGGGGGCTGGAAGTGATCTGGGTCGTATAATAAAACTTCACCCGCCGGCTCTGATGCATGGGCGGGCTATGGCCTTCCACGGCATCCTGCAGCACCTTGTTCAATTTGCCGGTGGTGAAAACCTGGGCATACTGGCTGTAAACCTCACGCACGGTCGAGAGAAGCTTGGCGACCCCGAATCCGGTGAGGGCGGATAAGGTAATGACCGGGGCAAAACCGATAAAATTAGTGGCCCGTTCCACCTCTTCCATGATCTGTTTCTGCCTTTTTTTGTCCTGTTTCACCAGATCCCATTTGTTAAGCAGAATAAGACAGGCCCGGCCCCTTTCAAAGGCATAACCGATAACCTTGGTATCCTGCTCGGTGATGCCCTCGCCGGCATCGATTAGAATCAGAGCGACATCACATCGCTCCAGGGCGGCAAGGGCCTGCATGACACTGAACTTCTCCAGCTTATTACTGACCTTGCCCTTACGCCTGATCCCGGCCGTATCAATCATCAGATACTTCTGGCCCTTAACCGTAAGCTCGGTGTCGACCGAATCACGGGTAGTGCCGGAAACCGGGGAGACCACCATCCGCTCTTCCCCCACCAGCCTGTTGATCAATGAAGATTTGCCCACATTGGGCCGCCCGATACAGGCCAGTTTGATAACATCTTCAGGGACAGCCTCTTCCTCGGCAAAAATCGGCAGCGCATCCAGCAAGACATTGAAAAAGGTCTTGAGGCCAAAGCCGTGGGAGGCTGAAATCGGCCAGAGTTTATCAATCCCCAACTCAAAGAAAGGCGGCAACATTCGCTGCTCCAGCTCGGGGCTGTCAACCTTGTTGACCAGATAATAAACCGGCTTATTTGACCGCCGGAGCAGATCGACCACCTCGTGATCCTCCGGCATGACGCCATCCTTGCCATCCAGCAAAAACAGGATGATATCCGCCTCTTCCACGGCCAACAGGGACTGCTCCCGGATAAGGCCGGTCATCTTTTCATCTTTATCGCTCTCAATGCCACCGGTGTCGACCAGGATAAAAACATGGTCCTCCAGGGTGACCTGCTCATAATGACGATCCCGGGTAACACCGGGGGTCGGATCGACAATGGCCTTTTTAACCTTGCTCAACCGGTTGAACAAACTCGACTTGCCGACATTGGGCCGGCCGACCAGAGCTACGATGGGGTAACGTGTCTGCATATTTTTTATCCTGCCTGCTTTTGCAGGCGTTCGTTCACATCAACCACCACATTGCGCAGATTTGGAAAATCCCGGCCCTGCGGTTTACGAAGATGCTCATTTAAAACAAGGGCGGCCGGCTGAATAAACTGCCGGAAGAACTCCTTGCCCCGTGATTTGCAAAGAAAAGAAAAAGCCCCCAGAATCTGAAGATTACGCTGGAGGGCCAGATAGAAATAACCCTCGATGAACCGGGCCTGGTCAAAGGAGATCTGCTTTGCCAGTTCACTCATGTAATAAGCAAAGAGTTGTTCCTGTTGCTCCCCGCCAAGAGATACATAGGGATCGATGAGCAGAGATGCCGGATCATACCCCAAGGGACCGAATCGGGCACCCTGAAAATCAATAAGCCTCGCCTTTTTTTCATGGACCATGATGTTGCGCGACTGAAAATCACGGTGGAGCACAAAATCATCAGGCTCCTCGGAAGCGCGCCCGGCCAGCAGGAGAAACTCCCGATCAAGCCCGACGGGCAGATCTTCCATCCCCAGATAATCAACACAGAGGGCCTCTTTAAAATACCCTGATTCGCGGCTCAACATCAATTGCCGATCATAGCGGGGGGTATCCCAGCACCAAGCCGAATCGAACCCTTTTCGCCCGGCCACCTGAAGTTTTACCAAGGCGGCAAGGGCCTGTTGGTAATAGCCCATGGCCAGATCCGATTCGGCCCCGTGTTCCTGCACCACCTTATGCAGCAACACATCCCCCAGATCTTCAAAAATTATCAGGCCGCTCTTCGGGTCATAGCCATGAATAACCGGGACCGGCACCCCGCAGCTATGCAAATGGCGGCCGATTGCATCCGCAGCCCCGGCCTCGGCATAGGCTCGGGGATTCTCCGGGTTGGGCAGAACGGCAAGATAGGAGGCATCCTGGGTGGTGCACCTGAAAAAAAGACGGTCGGAGCCGTCTCCGGCCTTTTGCGCTAAGGAACAAACTTCGGCTGAGAGCTTGCCGTTGGCAGCAAGCAGCCTGCTTATCATATCCTGACAATTAGAAATTGACATAATATCTCGTCGCTATGCCACAATGGTATCAATAAGCTTGCTGCCCGATGGTATCACGGCCCCGTCCCAAACCACGACCCGCTGGAGCTCACAGCCTTCCCCGATCAGGGCATTGCTGCCGATGGCCACCCAGTCATGAAACTTAACATCTGCCCCGCATCGGGCATTATCCCCCATAAAAAAAGGCGCTCCCGGATTGGGCCAAGAACGCAGCTTATTTTTAGCGGTGAGCAGGGTTTGATGCAGGGCAAGATAATCAGCCGGAGTTCCCATATCGGTCCAGAAATGATCACGGACCACCAGGCCTTTGATGGTGCCCCCCTGCTCAAGCAACAAACGATAACAATCGATGATATTAAAAAAACAGCCGGCCGGGATAAGCTCAAGCACCGCGGGGTTGATTACCTGGATTCCGGTAAAAGCAAGCAGGGATGCAGGCAAATCACCCGGCTCATGACCAAAGCCCACCACCCGCAAGCCCCCGGCAACCTGGACATTATTGAACCGCGGGCAATCATGGAGCACCATGGTAACGTCCGCCCCGGATTCACAATGTCTCTGGAAAACCTCGGCAACATCAATATCATGCCAGATATCCCCATTAACCACCAGAACCGGCTGATCGCCGAATTGGTCGCGGGCCAGACGGAGGCCGCCGCCGGTGCCCAGCTCTTCAGCCTCTTCCTGCACCACAACGTCTAAACTGTCGGCCAAGGCGGCAACAATCTGTTCCCTGAGATGATGGGCGTTGACAAGGATTGAGTCAGAACCGGCCTGCCGCAGCTGCTCGGTAATCCGCAGCAGAAGCGGTCTGCCGACCACCGGAAAAAGCGGTTTCGGACGCTTCAGGGTAAAGGGGAGAAGTCTGGTTCCAAGGCCGGCGGCCAACACCATGGCTTTCATAAAAACAAGTTACCAACGCAGCAAAGATAATTAAAAGGAGAGCGACCCGTCTTCAAGCTCGTGCACACCGACCACCACGATGCCGGCCTTATCGGCTTTGGCAATCATGGCCTCACTGTCAAAAAGAAGGGACTGACCGGCCTCGACCGCAAGCACCGCAGCCTTGACCGACTCCATGGTGGCTATAGTTTTTTCGCCAATGGCCGGCAGATCAAACCGAAAATCCTGCTTGGGCTTTTTGAGCTTGACCACCACCGCCTTTTCCCGGCCCAGGCTTCCGCCCCGGCTGATCGCGGCATCGGTGCCTTCGATGGCCTCGACCGCGAGCACGGTCCGATCCCTGACCACCACGCACTGGCCGATATCCAGGGCACCGATGGCCCGGGCGGTCTGCCAGCCAAAACGGATATCCTCAATCTGGTCCCGGGATGGTTTTTTTTTGGTCAACACCCCGGCGGGGAACAACAGCTCCTGCAGATAAAGGGTGGAGGGCAGAATCTTCACCCCTTCCTCTTCCAAAACTCCGGCCACGGCCCGCAGGATGGCGTCATCCTGGCGCACATCGATCTTATTCCACAGGGTCAGCCCCTTAAGGTCGGGCAGCACATCTTTGAAAATCCTGGTCTTGGTGATGGTGCCGACAAAAACCGCTTCGCCGACCTCATTGCTCTTAAAAAAATTGATGATTTTGCCGAGCTGGCCGAGCTTGACCCAGCAAAAGCCATCGGCAAGTTCTTCCAGCTCGGGCCACGATTCGCCCTTATGGGCGACAATCATCACCTTCCGCCCCGCCTTTTGGGCGGCTTTGGCAAAGAGCAGGGGAAACTGGCCGCCCCCGGCAATGATGCCGATGTTACTCATCACTGTCATTGGCTGCCGCTCTTACCACACTGCGCTTGGAGGTCTTGAAAAAATTAACCAGCTTGGCGACCGGTACACAGTCGGGAATTTCATCAAGGGTTTTGGTCAAGGCTTCCTGGAGGAGCAATTCCGGGGACCGGAAAATAATTTTAAAGGCCAGGGAGAGTTTTTTGATATCCTCAGCCGCAAATCCGGCCCGCCGCAAACCAATGCGGTTAATGCCGCTCACCTTCATCCGATTGCGGATCCCGGCCATGATCACATAGGGCGGCACATCCTTGCTGATCCCCGACATGCCGCCGATATAGGCATAATCGCCCAAGCGGGCAAACTGATGAACCGCGGTCAGGCCGCCGATGGTCACGCGGTCCCCAACCTCGACATGGCCGCCGAGGGTGGCGGCATTGGCCATGATGACATGGTTGCCGACAATACAGTCATGGGCGACATGGGTATAGGCCATGA
>Ga0224496_10000346_pt1 | contig 33278 bp, 24 predicted proteins | sample SF_Jul11_sed_USG_2_FD_168127 | JGI IMG/M metagenome (GOLD analysis project Ga0224496, IMG submission 168127) | Sediment microbial communities from San Francisco Bay, California, United States - SF_Jul11_sed_USGS_8_1 | ecosystem: Environmental > Aquatic > Marine > Sediment | place: USA...
TAAAGATGATACCTCAGAACTGCCGTGCACTGGTCCTGCATCTCTTGTGCGACCTCAAAACCGCTTCCGAAGAAAAGCGAATGGGTGTTTACCAAACCCAATGGGAAACCGTATACTGCGCAATCTCGTAACTGCTTGAAGGAACAGTATGCTCCGGGTCGAGCGAGCTTGGTATGGAGGGGTGACGGAGCGGCCGAACGTGCCGGTCTTGAAAACCGGAGATGGGGTAACTCATCCGCGAGTTCAAATCTCGCCCCCTCCGCCATATTTCTTCAACTTTAGTGTTCTCCCGCGCTTGTGCCTCACACCTCATAGGTCGATTCCGCCAGTACCAGTGTGCTGTCTGGCCATAGACCGATAGCTTCCGCGTACGATCACCACGCTCGTGCTACCACCTTAGTTGGGCCTCACCACCTACCAGGGTAGTAGTCCAAATTCCCATCCTGTATTACCGTGCAAACATCATTGAGCCTCCCTTTACTCAGAAGTCAGCAATTTGAACGACAGCACATCCAACATTCATGCGGGTTACAGGGCTGTTTATGTTGTCTAAGTTACTGACTTCTGAGTAAGAGGAGAAAATATGCCTACAGCATTGCTCTCAAAAATCGAAATCGACTGCATCCTATCGACCAAAGATGAAGGTTTGACAGGCGATGGCTGCATCTATGACCTCTCGTCCCCCTCCCCCACCATTTCACAACCAGAACGCCTGCACCCCGGTGACTACGTCAAACTTCGCCTGTGGCTACCTGATGAAAGCTCCTGCATCTTTGTTGAATTAGCAGAAGTCCAATGGGTGAAGCATCATTGGATCAAGGTCGAATTACTCATTACGTCACCCGAGGACCAAACGCGTCTCAGACAGTTCGTTGCCGTTGAGGATCGGTCCTTACTGTCTTCTCGCAGGAAGAGCGAGCAGATCTTGATTCGTGCATGAGAACAGCATCGCCTCAGTAACGCTCGTGTAGCAGAGTGACCAGCGTATCTTCTACACAAATTCTTAGTGAAATGAGACTTGGGTGAAGGTCGCTGCTGTGGATGCCCACCCACACGCAGCAAGAGGCTTCTTCTCCTCCCGAAGAGGCCTACCTTCACCCATAATCCATGTTCACGGATACCTGCCAAAGATGCATACCGACCGCAGAGAAACACGACTAACCACTTCAGATGTAGCCTCGAAATGAATGGCCCCTCTTTGGCTCATGTCATCGTACCTCCTCGGTATTTTCGACTCACCCCTAGCGGTTTATCCTGAGGCCAGTCGAACGACACCAGAGCCATCTCGCATGGAGGACAACAATGGGGAAACACAAAGACACGGCAAGACCTATCCGGAAAGAGGTTCATGGAAAGGCATGTCCGTTCTGCGGGGAGAACACCTATCAACTCGTCCTCAGAAGCACGAGTGTAGCAGATGCTTCGAGCTTATTTGTTCGTTGCCGCCGATGCAGTCATCCAACGAACTTGGAAGGCGAGTTCAAGAGCATCTTATGGACCTAATTCCAAACCTCTCAAATCTGAATCATCAGAGCAACCATCGCGGAGGCTATGAGATGGCGCTTCACTACGTCCAGACATACTTCGACCGCAAACGGCATAGACGTCAGACGCTCCAGATGCTGTCCCTCAGTGGTGTCGTGCGACCAAGTCATGTCGAAGTTCGGTACACAACCTCTCTCCTGAAAGCGGAAGAACAAACCGACTTCTTCCTGGACAACACTGTTCCAGTGACGAGTCACTCAAGTCTTCTCACGCAATTCGTTGAGCTCATACGACCACTCATCGTGGGCCTGGGATCACTTCGCCCGCACCTGTGCCGATGGATCTCGTCGTTATGGGCGGGAATGGGCACGCGTCGACGCAGCCATCCTGGTGAGCCCTCAACCACCGCCTTGGTTGTCACTGGGGGGAACGGATACGCCGCCATGCTTGAGCGAGTCTGCCACGGGAAGGTCGTGTCACGCGCGATGTGGAATGACACGCCGAAGCAGTGGGTGAGAGGGAAGATCATGGTCCAGCGGCACAAGATCCAGGAGAAGGACGTCACCACGTTCCTCGATGGCGTCCAGCCAGAGCACCGATGTACGGTGGCGCCAGTTGATCTGCCTGCCGGAAGCCAGCATGGTTGTGGAAAACCTGATCAGTCTCCAGTGACCGGTGGGACCGTCACGGTCCTTCGCCCGAGGATACTGGACCTCGCCGAGCGCTTTGAGGGCAAGGTCCTCCCGCTGCTCACTCGGCGGCCTCGGGAGGTCGGTTGTATGCCCTCAGACCTGTACGTGCAGGGGCTGTCCACGGGAGACTTCGATGGGGCGCTGCAAAATCTGTTGGGCGAAGGTGCGCCGATGCCGGCAACCTCGATCCAACGTCTCAAGATGTTCTTCCAGCTGGAGTATGACGTGTGGAGGAAACGGGATCTGTCACATCTTGAAGTCGCCTACTGGTGGGCCGACGGCCTCTATGTAAAGGCAGGCATAGAGGATCACAAGAGCGCACTCCTCACGATCGTAGGCACGCTCATCACCGGCGAGAGGATTGTACTGGCCTGTGACAGCGGGAAGCGGGAGAGCAAGGAAAGTTGGCTCAAGCTCCTGCGCGACCTCAAGCACCGCGGCCTCACATTCCCACGGCTCACAGTGGCCGATGGGCGTCTCGGCTTGTGGGCGGCCTTAGATGAGATCCATCCCTCCGGTGAGCAGCAAGGGTGCTGGAATCGTAAGATCGCCAGTGTCCTCAAGACACTCCCGAAGGATGCTCGGCCGAAGGCGAGGGAGCTGCTGAAGGCGATGGCCTATGCCGAGACACAAGCCGAATGTGAGCGGCGGCGAGACAAATTCGTACGGACATACCGGAAGACGGAGGGAAAAGCAGTCGAGACCCTGCTGCGGGACTGGGAGCGAATGGTAACCTTCTATACGTTTCCGCAGGAGCATTGGCGTCATCTCCGCACGACGAACATCGTGGTGTCGCCGTTTGACTCGATGCAGCTCCGTACAAGCGCCTCCCGACGCTATAAACGCGTCGAGGGAGCCAAGGCGACCATGTGGAAAATTCTCCGGGTCGCCGAGAAGTCGTGCCGGAAGCTGCATGCGCCGGAGCTATTACCCTTGGTGACCTCCAGCGTGACATTCAAAAATGGGGTGATGATACGGTCGGAAGCCTTCGTGAACGCCGTGAATCATCAGTCGGAGAAGACCGCCGCCTGACCTGTATTTACTTTTCTCTGGGCGGCAACTCCCGTACCTCCCCGCAGCAGAGCTTCAGTAGGCTCCGCACACCGGCGTCTCTGAACATGCACCTGGTCTCATGAGGGTCGCGAACCCCTGACTCCGCTCTTGTACCCTTCACATGGGCTGAGGTAAAATGCCTCCGCGTTAGCGATTTCCCGCCCTATCGACGGCTTCCGTTGTGGATGCGGCGTGACCCTTCTGAATTGTGACGTGGAGAGGTGGCCGAGTGGCCGAAGGCAGCGGTTTGCTAAACCGCCGTAGGGACAAAATCTCTACCGAGGGTTCAAATCCCTCCCTCTCCGCCACTCTTTCCGATTCACATCTCTCTAGATAGTCAACCTGCGGCTTCCTTTGTGCGCAGTGCTGTAAGATTTCTGTTGTGAGATGAGAACGCGTATCGTATTCTTACGATCTACATTAGCCCCTCATAAGAAAGGACCACTCATCCATGTCATCCATGCGAATTCATGCCCTCTGCTTGGCCTCTGGGCTGTGTCTCCTTACGGCTCCGGTGCTCGCAGCTTCGTCGGATCCAAGTACCGATGACCAGAAAACTTTGTATGCCCTTGGATTAGCGATCAGTCAATCACTAGGAACTTTTTCCTTGAGCGAGACCGAACTTGATATGGTCAAGCACGGTATGACCGACGGCGTGCTCAAGCGCCCTCAAAAGGTCGATCTCCAAACATTTGGACCAAAAATTCAACTGTTGCAACAGGCTCGCCTCGCGAAGGTCGCCGAGGGTGAAAAGAAGGCGGGTGCCGCATTTCTCACGAAAGCGGCTGCGGAGAAAGGGGCGACTAAGACGGAATCCGGCATCGTCATCACCCCCATCAAGCCAGGCGCTGGTGCGACGCCAAAGGCAACGGATACGGTCAAGGTTCATTATCATGGCACATTAACGGATGGGACGGTATTCGATAGTTCCGTCAAGCGAGGAGAGCCGGCCACCTTTCCGCTGGACAAAGTCATCAAGTGTTGGACGGAAGGCGTCCAGCAGATCAAGGTCGGTGGAAAAAGCCGACTGGTTTGTCCGGCCAATCTGGCCTATGGTGACGCGGGATCACCACCGACTATTAAGCCGGGATCCACTTTAGTGTTCGAAGTCGAGCTACTCGAGATCATCAACAAATAGTCGTTTTGGTGACCGCCCCATTCCGAAGGGGTGGTCACCGATTTCTTTCAGCCGAGAACCTTACCAAAGCCTAAAGACCGTTCGTGCCAGCGGCTCTTGTCTGAACCATTGTGAACGGGACGGATCCCACGAATCGCATTCAGTCATTCCCTCCTTCCCCCCTGCGCTGGTTGATTCTCGGGCTCCTCTTTGCCATCAGCGTCGTCACCTACATCGATCGTGTGAACATCTCCGTCACAGCCCGGCACATGATGCCGGCACTGGGGCTGACCGATCAGGAAATGGGCCTGGTCTTCTCGGCGTTCGTCGTCGGGTACGCACTGTTCCAGATCCCCGGCGGCTGGCTCAGCGATCGTTGGGGCATTCGCATCGTGCTGACGATCGCACTGGTCTGGTGGTCCTGCTTCACCGCTTGGACCGCCACTGCTGCGACGTCGTTCATGGCCGGACCGCTCGGAATCGTCGGCACACTGGCCATGGTCAGATTTCTTCTCGGTGTCGGCGAAGCAGCCGCCTTACCGACGTTTAATCGCGCCGTCACTGACTGGCTTCCCCCTCATGAGCGTGGTCTCGGCATCGGAATCGCCATCGGCGGAATTGGAATCGGTGCGGCGATTACTCCACCCCTCACCGCTTGGATTATGGTCAACTATGGCTGGCAGATGGCGTTTTATCTTTCAAGCGGCTTAGGGCTAGGCCTCGCCGTTATCTGGTGGATCTTGGCCGCTGATCGCCCAGCAAGTCACCGCTGGCACAACCGTCACGAGACAGGGCCATCTAAGGCTTCGGATCCCGTTACCCAGCCATCCATTCCTTGGACTACCTTCAGGAAGACACCGAGCGTCTGGTGGCTCGCGTTGAGTTACGGATGTCTGGGCTATGTCGCGTATGTCTACATGTCATGGTTCTATCTCTACCTTGTCAATGAGCGGGGCTTCACCATCTTAAGTGGTGGGGTGTTTGCTGCCGCCCCCTTTCTCGCAATCCTGATCTCATGTCCACTCGGTGGATGGATCACCGATCGGCTAGCGATGCGCCACGGCATCACCAAAGGCCGTCAGATCGTGGGCATGACCGGCATGGGGCTCGCCGCAGGCTCGATCGCGCTCGGTGCGAGCGTGGAGTCTCCCTATCTGGCGATCGCCAGCCTCTCATTGGGCGCAGGCTGGCTCTACTTCACCATCGGCGCCTATTGGTCTTCGACGAGCGATCTTTCCCCTGCCCATGCCGGCAGCTTGTCAGGTCTCATGAATATGGGCGCCAATCTCGGCGGAGCCCTTTCGCCTACGCTCACACCATGGCTCGCTCACCAATGGGGATGGCCCGCTTCGCTCGGATTTGCCGCGGTCATAGCCCTTATCGGTGGGATCATGTGGCTAGGCATCCGCCCAGGGGACGGACTCGCAAGAGATGGTCTTGCGCCCTGACGGAACAATCACACCGGCGTTGCCAGTCCTTGTTATCGAGAAGACTGCCTTGATACAGTCAGACCATGAAAATACAGTTTCAAAAGAAAGACCCTCGCATCACGATTACGACGAGGCTCGGCGACATCAAGATTCGTCTCTATTCTGACGCGGCCCCACGTCATGTCGAGAACCTTCTCAACCTCGTCAAGATTGCCTTTTATGACGGTACCACCTTCCACCGTGTGGTACCCGGGTTCATTATTCAAGGCGGCGATCCGCTAAGTAAACATCCCGATCGCCTGCTCCATGGAACTGGAGGACCAGGGTACTTTCTGTCGCCAGAGACGAGTGACTATCCACACAAGCGTGGCGCCTTGTCCATGGCCAAAATGCCACGTGAGAGTAATAGCACACGCGACTTCAACGACAATGGCTCTCAATTTTTTATCTGCGTGGACGACAACAGCGGTCTTGATCGCCGCTATTCGGTGTTTGGTGAAGTCTTTCGTGGAATCGAGGTCGTCGACAAGATCGTCAGCGTCCCTCGTGATGAGCGAGACAACCCGTTACAGCCGATCATCATCACCATGAGCGCAAAAGAATAGTTGATCGGGCATCGGCACGGCATTCCTATGGACGCAGAGACCAATCTTCCCAAAGGGGCTATCCTCTCAGGATCAGACGCTGCGTCCCTTCGTCTGGCAGGCCGGATCATCAAGACTGGAGGGCTTGTGGCATTCCCAACGGAAACAGTCTATGGCCTGGGCTGTGATGCCATGAACCCAGAAGCAGCAGCGAAAGTCTTCGAGGCCAAACAACGTCCACAGTTTGATCCGCTCATCGTGCATCTTGCTGATCGAGCGCAACTGGATAACGTTGTCGCATCACAGCCACCAATGGCTCAGACACTCATGGATGAGTTCTGGCCTGGCCCGCTGACATTGGTCTTACCAAAACAATCGATCGTCCCTGATCTCGTCACAGCCGGTTTATCGACAGTTGCAGTTCGAATGCCGAACCACCCCATAGCGCAAGCGCTCATCAGAGAAGCAGGCACCCCCATCGCTGCCCCCAGCGCCAATCCGTTCGGCTATGTGAGTCCCACGACTGCGCGCCATGTTTCCGAGAGTCTTAGAAACAAGGTCGACATCATTCTCGACGGTGGGCCCTGCCAGGTCGGCGTAGAATCAACGATCGTCTCGCTGCTCGGCCCTCAACCACAACTATTGCGGCCCGGCAGTATCACACTCGAACAACTCGCTGCCGTGATTGGTCCAGTCTGTTCCCTGCCGCCGAGCTATAATCATCCAATTGCCCCTGGTCAATTGGCGCGTCATTATGCAACGCTCACTCCCCTGACTATTCTCACCTCTGCCGGGACCAGGCCAGTCTTGAGGCCTAACGAGCGGGCAGGCCTGCTGCTCATCTCGCAATCGAGAGAAAGCCAAACCTGCTTTGCCGCTGTTGAGGTCTTATCCCCTACAGATGATATCCGAGAGGCAGCACGAAATCTCTTCGCCGCCCTTCGCAAATTGGACTCTCTTGGTCTTGATCGAATCTATGCGGAACCATGTCGCGAGGTTGGTTTGGGAGTGGCAATCATGGATCGCCTGCGCCGTTGCGCGGCATATTGAGACCGGAAAACTCTGCGACACTGATTTCGATCGCTCACTGTTTGCGAAGCAGGAGCATGCTCGGCGGACTCCTTACTTTCCTCCACCCTCCAACACCACATGAAATGTCAGATCGGTATCGACTCGACGGACTTTGACTGCAACCTCTTGACCTGGCCTGGTACGCTCGATGAGATAATTTTTCAACTGAGCACCATCCAGAATCTCCGTGTTCTCAATTGCCAACAAGACATCGTGCTTCTGAATGCCTGCTGTCTTCGCCGGCTCTGCGACCTCCTTGACAGCCACGCGCACCTTCGTGCCGTCTTTTACCGATGTCATGTGGACACCGAGTCTGGAGAAGGCAAGCGGCGTTCCTGAAAGAGCTGCGTTGACGATGCGCTCCGAGAGGGTTCCGGGAATAGCAAAGGTCATACGACTACAGTGAGCCTGGTACTCCTCTTTGTCAGTTTGAATAACGGCATGCAGGACCCCCACAACTTCTCCTTGCATGTTGAACAGCCCACCTCCGGAGTTTCCGCTGCAGGCCGAAAGGTCTGCTTGAATAAGTCGAGTATCGACGGTTTGCAGAAATGTATTGGTATTGCCGAGCCTCCCAAAGGCCATGGTCGGCCCCCAACCAAGCGGGTAGCCAACTGTGAAAACCTCCATCCCAGGAGAAACTTCCCCCCTGGCAAATGATGTCTCAGTCTGCAGTTTAGAGCGATGCGGTTCGGCAACTCGATACACCACCACATCCATGAATGAACTCTCACCCACAAGATCGGCGGGAAGTTCGTGAAGATCGTTTGTGAGCACACGAATCTGTTTCTGAATACTGGTACCAGTCGAAGGCTCGTGTTTCTCTGCGGCATGCCTTGCGGTAATCACATAGCCGTCTCGCAGGTGAAATCCGGTCCCTCGGACAACAATCTTTCCTGGCCTCTCCGGCGTTCGCTTGTCTTGGGTATCTGCCAGAATTCCCACCGTGACCTGTCTCGCCCGAAGAAACGCATCATGGCTGAGCGGCGTGGGTTCGGCTCTGAGCTCGAGGCTGAGCATCATCGTTACAGTCCCTACGACGAATGCCAATAGGCGCACATACCGAGCCGGTAATGGGGCAAGATCACTCATTCGACAATCCTTTCCAAAGGTAATTCACCCTGGACCACAGTGAGATCGAAGCAGAAACCTTTCTCTCTGAAAGTGTGCAGCATACCCCATCACTCTCGTTCAATTCAGCCATTATGAAAGTGTATCGAATGCTCTCCGCCTCTCTTGTAAGCCATGGACCTTGAGCTTATAGTCTCCCAGAAAAAGAGCCTGCACGAACATCCTGGACACAGCGTGATGCCGAACGGTTACACGACGTCTGTACTCTCCCTGTTTCTCCTTCTCGCCATGACATGCCCTTCTATGGCAGCGTCTGAACCAACACCTACTCCGGAACTGGCCAAGCATTTGACTCGGATCGCTGGGCTGGCCCAACCATCACCGATCGTGACCATCCCAGCCGGTTTGTTTTTACTCGGTTCTAAGCGAGTCGATGGTGATGCGTATGGAAAGTGGACGCAGTTCGACGATACGGAACTCCCACAGCAACAGGTCTGGTTGGACGCCTACGAGATCGATCGTGAAGAAGTAAGCCTCGGAGAATATCTGTCCTACCTGCAGAAGAAGAAGCTTTTTCCCGCCACTGAGTTACAGAAACTCATCTGGCATGTTATTACCGTCCATTTTGTTTCAGACCAGACTCTGACCCGATGGCCTGCGCTCTATGTCACATGGGCAGAGGCACAGAGTCTCTGTACGGCAAAGCGCGCAAGGCTTCCGACGGAAGCCGAATGGGAAAAGGCCGCACGCGGTTCTGAGGGCAACCTTTACCCATGGGGCGAAGCGGCTCCCACCTCCACCTTCGCCATGTTTGGGCAGCATCATGTTCATGAAATCCCCATTCTAGCCGCTGTCGATTCACATGATGAAGGCAAGAGCCCCTATGGCCTTCACCATATGGCAGGCAACGTTGCGGAATGGGTACAGGACTGGTTCGGCTTCGACTACTATGCGTATATGCCAGAGCGCAATCCGCCTGGCCCAACCGCAGGGCGCTACAAAGGCGTTCGCGGAGGCTCCTGGAAAAGTAAGCGGGTGATGCTCCGATCCGCGACCCGAGGCGGGGCTACTCCAGATCAACGTTCGGCAACGGTCGGATTCCGGTGCGCACGATCATCGGCTTCTCCACTTCCGTAATGATTAGCCTCGCCCTCGACACCACGCTGCAGAACATCCACCCCAACCTGCCGACGGCTCGAGGAGAAAATAGGCCAATTCCTATGGTACGATCTTGCCCGATGCGACAGCTCTGTTTGGGTTTCTTGCTTGTGTGGAGCACGCTGCTGTTTGGAGAGCGGGCTTCGGCTCTGGAGTTTACAGCCGACCAAGCGACCAAAATCGATGGCAAGGTGCGCAAAGCCTACATCTATTACCGTGATGCGATGTGGCGTATCGAACACCATAGTATGGGACCGGTGAACGTCAGCATCGTGCGGAAGGACAAACAGATCGTCTGGCTTTTACTTTCAAGAATGAAACACTTCAAGACCATTCCGTATAGCCCTGAGCATGACCTAAGCGTCAGTGAGCAGCTGGAGGGAGAAGTCTCGCGGCAGGAGATCGGCTCGGAAGTACGCGAAGGCCATCCCACAGTGCTCTACGAGGTCACGACAAAGCAAGGAGAACGAGTCGATGCTTACTACCAATGGGTCGCCACAGATATACATTTTCCCATGAAGCTGGCCAAGAAAGATGGCAGCTGGATCGTCGAGTATCAGCATGTCAAAATGCGCTCGGTGTCAGATTCCCTCTTCAACCTACCTGTGAACTTTCAACCACTGGAAGCATTCGATACGCCAGAGCCTAAGCAGATCGGGCCAAACAAGTAATATGCAAAGGAGGATGGACTGTGCGAGTTTATCGAATCGCCTTAGGCATTACGCTGTCGGGACTGATTGCTGTAGGTGGAGCACTTGCATTAGACGTTGCCGATGTTGCCCGACAATGGACTCCTGAAGGAAAACAACTGGCGGAGGAGCGAGCTAAACTGCCGGCGCATGACGAAATGATCCTGATTCCCGCCGGCGAGTTTCTGATGGGAAGCGACAAGAAGGTGGATCGGAATGCGTATCAAGCCGAACTCCCGCAGCGAAGAGTCTCTCTGAAAGCCTACGAAATCGATAAATTTGAAGTCACGACCGTACAATTTCTGAAATTTGTCCTTGCTCACGATCTGCCGCCTCTCATCGACTGGCAGTATGACGGTGGAAACTTCCAAGAACCGATGTCGAACCATCCCGTCATGCACGTATCCTGGGCCGAAGCCGATGCCTACTGTACATGGGCAGGCAAGCGACTGCCGACCGAGGCCGAATGGGAAAAGGCCGCACGTGGGCAGGATGGACGGCTCTATCCCTGGGGCAATCAGATGGCTGGGTTATCGAGGGCAAACTTCGGACGGACCGGTTTGTCAGGCCCCGTACGGGACCGCCCCGAGCGACTGTTGCTCTATCCACCGATTATTTCCGTCGACAAGTACGACAATGCCGTGAGTCCGTACGGAGTTTTTCAGATGTCCGGCAATGTAGCCGAGTGGGTAGCCGACTGGTATCACCCCAAGTACTATGCGACCGCACCCAATCAGGATCCGAAAGGACCGGAGAAGGGAACTCAGCGAAGCTTCCGCGGAGGCAGCTGGATCGACAGCACCCCAATCGTACGAGTGGCACAGCGCAACGGGACAGACCCAAACACCAGGATGAATTGGCTCGGCTTCCGTTGCGCACGAGATGCGAAGACCTCACCAGAGGCCCAGAACTAAGCAACCGCTTCACCGTCTTTCACAACAAACACGGTCCAGACCAAGATGACGTGCCGCAGCATGAGACGCATGGCGTGAGAGCCTGATCTGCAGAGGAGAGCTACGGATTTTGAGAGGGTGTCTGTTGACTATTTTAGCGGGGCATCGGTTGCGCAACGGAACCCTGTGGACTCATTGCGAACCATCGGGTCGCTCTCTACGCGGGTAAAGATACGGACGGTAGGCGTTTCGTTTTGCCATCCTGCACCACGAATGACCTTCTTTGAACCAGCTGCTGGACCTGTAGGGTTTTTCTCGGGACTCTTCTCATAATACTGGGCGTCATACCAGTCGTTGACCCATTCCCAGACGTTGCCGGCCATATCATAGACCCCGTATGGGCTCTTGCCCGCCTCATAACTCCCAACTGGCATGAGGGTCTTCTCCCCAATCCACCGTTGATTGTAATTGAGATGCTTGGCCGTCGGTTCGACATTCCCCCAAGGGAACCGCCTATCGGACGTCCCTTTGGCAGCCTTTTCCCATTCTGCTTCCGTCGGCAGTCGTTTCCCCGCCCATTTGCAGTAGGCTTCCGCATCAAACCAATCGACATTGATCACAGGCCGACCGATGAGCGATTCCGTGATGCTGTCCCCTTGCCACAGATTACGAGTTGGATTGTTTGGATTCTGTGGCACGCGATGCCCCGTAGACTTGACAAAGGCGAGATACAGGCCGTTCGTCACTTCAAACTTGTCGATCGCAAACGTATCCACCAAGACATCATGACGAGGATATTCATCCCGTCCCCCGTCTCGATCTCCAGAGGGCACACCCATTGGAAACGAGCCGGCTGGAACCACGATCATCGGGGCGCCGTCCTTCTCGGCTAGAAACTCAACTGGTTCCTGAGATGAACGGTCATCGGCGAACAACATGGATTGACCGAACAGAAGGCAGCACAGAACCGAGAGAACCACACATCGCACAACCATCGGAGCACACTCCTTCCGGGAAGTCATAAGAGCATTGATCGTATCATACCATTGAAGAGCACTGCTGGAACCAGAGCGCACTTTTCCACCTATTCATTTGGTGCGACGACTGTTAAAAGCGCACCCCCTGCCGTTGCTCGAACGGCATCATCCTCATCATGGAGGCTTATTTGAAGAATCTCCCTCGCACTCGCCCCCTCGATCTTCGCAATCGAACGGATCGCTGCAATCCTCACACGAGGGACAGTGTCCTGTACCAGCAGCATCAACGCCGACCGCGCCGGCTCTCGATTAGCCTGTCCCGCATGCCCCAAGGCCCTTGCCACGGCAGCACGAACCGCGGGCTCTTTCGTGTTGATGAGCGTTCGAACTGAGCTGGCTACGATCTCATACCGTTCATCCAGCTCTAGCAGCGCACCGATGACGAAGGCCCTCACCGCAGAGTCGCGGTCATCAAGCGCGTTGATCAGTGGCGACCGTGCGTCCGAACCCTGCATCTTGCCTAAACTCACCGCGGCAGCGATTCGCACAGGAGTGAGTGGATCCCTCAGAAGCCGCGTCAATACGAGTACAGCTTGCGTTGATGACATATGGCCAAACCCTGTCGCAGCAGCTCCCCGCACTGATGGTTGCTTGTGTTGGCTGGCTTCCATGAGGATCGAATACACGCTTGAGGATGGTTGCGTAACTAATGCGCGAATTGCCGACGTTCGTTCATCGGGATTCGGCGCTTTTGCATACCGTAGCAGCAAGTCGCACGCCTTCGAGCGTTTCAAATGACAGAGAACCTCGGCTGCCGCCACACGTACCCGTACCTCTGGGTCCTTCAGCAGCGGCTCAACGAGCGAGACGACCGATGCATCATCCGCCTTCGCAAACCCCTTGAGAACTGCCTCCTTCACTAACACGGCTTGATCCCCAAGGGCCTGCCGGAATTTTGTTGAGCGGCGTCCAGCGTCCAGCTTGGCAAGCCCTTCGGCAGCCAAGGCTCTGACAAGACCGGAACCGTCACTAAGACCATCCTCGAAGAATGGAATGGCATCGGGGCTCTGCCATTCTTTCAGAGCCGTATAGGCGGCCCCACGCATCTGCTCTCGCATATCCTTCGTCAGGACGACAACGAATCCGAGCGCGACCTCTCGAAGGATCAACCGATCATCCTGCTTCAACATCTGTGTGAGCTTGTCATATTCCGTCAGTGCATCTTTAGGATTGCCGAGCCTCAGCAACGTACGGACTTTGAGTCGACGAACATCCGGCGCGCTAGATGCTTCCGCATCCAGCTTGGCCAACTCCTCAAGAGCCTTCTGGTACTCCGTCTTGTCGTACAGCGTTTGAATCTTCTGAAGGTCGGACGCCGTCCCGCCACATGCCGGCTCAAGGATGGGAAGAAGCCAAACGAGAGCGAACAAGACGATCGCAGCTTGTCGTATAGTCAGAGCACTCATCCTCTACTCTCCCCGCCTTTGGTCGGTCGCACTGAGCCGTTTCTGGTAGCCTGGCGGCTCCTCGAAGTACATGCTGGGCTGTGGGGAAATACGCACTCGCTCATACTGAAACGACCAATCACGGTCCTGACTAGCCAACTTGAGCACAATCCCAGTCTCCACATCGATCCATTCGTAAAATCGTTCGAAATGGCCGTGACGATCTGTATGAACCTCAAATAACTGTGCGGCCCGACCCACCATCTCGGCATCACCAACGGCTGTCCTACTTGTTTCCCCGAATAATCTCGGGTGGATCGGAAGAACATCTTCGGCCAACGACACAACTAACAATTCTTTCCGTTGGGGAAGGACATACCACATTTCCGCTAAATCCGGCCTGATGATTTCAATCGCCGAAAATCCGAGCTCGGTTCGAATGGCATACTTATACTCAAGCCTAAGCCGATCACCCTTTACAAATACTTGTACTTGATAGGCTCTCCCATTTACTCGCTTGATGAGCGTACCGGAAAATTCTGGCTCTAGCGGAAGAGTGTCGCTGCCATTCGAACCCGAGATCGGCAGGCACAGCACAACGACACCGACGAAAGCCAGGAGCACCGAGCTGCACGTTTTCCTCGCAGCACACAGGCGCATCGGCCGTCAATGTTGATGTTCGAGCAGCGGTTGGATATCGATGGAATACCCCAAAGATTCAAGACCGAATCTCGGGTTGTCCATGACCTTGTGTGCAGTTCGATTCCCCTTTGGGGCAGGCACTGAAAGCTGCTCGGCGAGTTTTCCATCCGGTTGGACCACGACAGATTTGATTGTGCCAGGTCCTGTCTGGGGATGCCACACGACCAACTGATAGGTGCCGGGAGGAATCTGGTCAATCGTGAACTTCCCTTCGGCGTCAGTCAGCGCATAGTAGGGGTTGTTCACGGCCATGGCCCAACTCTCCATATACGCATGAAAGCCACATTGCATATAGAAGGTACGGCGGCCCTTATTCAGATAGATCGGCCCGACCAGCGATTTGCCGGGCGCATGGTTGTGCAACGCATGGAGATCCCCCCGTTGATGCTGATGGTTCATCACGAGCGGCGTATTGAACAACACACGAGCTCCCGCTTCCAGAGATGTTTCATAGCCTTGGATATCGTGCATGACGGGATCCATATTGATCACCTCAACTGCATGCCCGTTTCGGACGACCGTCATAAACGGCTGGAACATGCAATCGCGTGCTTCGATTAGCGGAACAGACACCTCGAAAGGTTTCCCGGCTTCGACCCCTTCCAGAAGCACAATGGCATCCTTTAATCCGCCCTGATGGCCGACGACGAAATCATGGAGCAAGCGCCACCCACGGCCGTTGGAAATACGGCCACAATACGCAGGGTCAGGAAAGGTAATGAGATTGAATCCCTTCGGCTCAGGCACTGTTCCATCGAGTGTGATCGTGCCTTCTATCGTTCCGCCATGCTCAACCTGTACAACGTCATAGCAGTAACCGGACACAACCCCCACCACCAGTGTCAGGACCGCAATTCCAAAGGCGAATGACCTGCGTCTTGCGCTCAATTGCTTCTCCTCGTATCGGTTGCTTCAGTGACTCTGCTTCTCGATCATCGGATCAATTTCTTTCTTCGTGTCTTCGGTCACTTCGTACCGATTGTACGCATGATCCAGCACCTCGTTGGCATAGAGTCGCCCGGTCGGAGCCGGAACCACCAGTTGAGTGTCTACCGTCCCCTTTGGACCGATAATGACTGTCTGTTCGGTGGTACTCCGGACATAGGGGTGCCACACGACCAGTTTGTAGGTTCCTGGTGGCACATCAGTGAGAGTGAACCGTCCCTGCTCGTCAGTCTTGGCAAAGTACGGATTGCTCACGGCCACTCCCCAACTCTCCATATACGCGTGAAACCCACACTGCATGACGAACACCCGCCGTCCCTTGCTCAGGTTGACCAATTGCTTCATCGGCGCACCGGCCATATGTTTATGGTACATTCCCGCGTCACTGCGGTCTTTCAGGTTCCGTGGATGGGCTGGATTCATCGGAAGGGGGACGTTGAATAACACTCGCGGGCCGAGATGTGACGTCTCGTAGGCTTGAATGTCGTGCATAACTGGGTCCATGTTGACGACCGTCACTGATTGACTGTCCCGCACGACCGTCGTGAATGGGAGGAAGAGGCAATCTTTCGCTTCAATCTGCCGCGCGCCCTCATCCTCGAAAGGCTTTCCTTTCTCAACCCCTTCCAAGTACACAAGGACCTCTCGAAACTCACCCTCAGGGCCAACATTGAACGGTTGCAGGATGCGCCAGCCTTCGCCGTCAGAAATACGACCGCAGTAAAACTGGTCTGGCAGCGTCGTGAGGTTATAGCCTTTCGGCTTGGGTACCTGACCATCCAGCTTCACCGTGCCTGTGAGAGTCCCGCCATCCGAGACCGCAGCCTCCTTGTAGGCATAGACCGGCGAACCTATAGCAAACGTCATCACTACCGCAATTACAACATATCGTGTCAGATTCATCGGTCCGCTCCTCCTACCATCTCTCATACAGACTTGAGCAGTTGGATATTACATACATCCGGTTAATTATACCGAGTTCCGCTCCCGATTGCAGGACTTGTCAGTCTTGATAAAAAACAGGGGAGCCGTACATTCTGCACGGCTCCCCTCGTCTTTTCTCCGCAGAATTCCTGAGCGGCTTACTTCATCGCCGTCGGAATAACCTGAGGTTGCTCCTCGGTTTCCGCCTGCTTGGAACCGGCTCCACCAGCACTCAGCGGCTGGAGCCTCTTGTCGCCACTTGGCAGAACTCGCAGATAGCCCCATTGCCCAGACTGCGAATACGGCAACCGCTGGTTGCTGTATACATAGTCACCAGACATCCGGTAAGGACCTCCGGCCGAAGGGATAAATACATCGAGAGTTTCAGATCCGGAGAACTCCACGACACTGATCTGGTCCGCGCCACGCATAAATGGCTCGATCGGCCATTCATGTTTTTCGACGCCGAACATACCGTTCTGTTCATTGTTAACGCCGATCACATGGATACGCACCGGATCGCCGGCATGTGATTCGATGACAGGTGTTGCCGGATCTTCAGGATTGTCCGCCTTGCAGGGCTGGAACATCTTACCGAGCGAACAGCCCTGGTCTTCCCGGTACAAATATGGCTCAGACCGGTAGTTAATACCAGTCAAGCCCGCGACATTCTGCACGTACGGCATGAAGCTGGTGCCGATGATGTTGTCCTCATCTTGGAAGAATAACGCCACATCGCGATAGTTCGCACGCATTTCGTTTCCAGAGATAGACCTGTCCACGATCACATCGGCCGCCCAGGCATTCTTGTTCGACAGATCAACACCGGTCTTCGGATCCCGGTACTTTGATCCCTTTGGACCGACAACGATCGCACCGAACAAGCCGTTCCTTGGATTCATCATCACATTACCCCAGTCCCAAACGAGTGAGGTCGTCTCACCGTTGAACGGATCGGCATAGTACGTGTAGACCCGTTCACCGCCTGGAACGATCGTCTGATCGCCGGGATTGTTTCCGACATTGGCTCCCATTGAATCCTTCGGATCGAATGCGAGCCCAATGGCGGAGAATGAAGCCTTACTGTCCTTCATCTTATTCTTCAGCTTAACCTTGACGCAGTCTCCAATGTTCACCCGAAGCGTCAGTGGCATAGGTCGCGAGTTTCCAGACACTTTTGCCACCTCGTCCTCCAGCGCGTAAATTTTCGCATCTGGATTGGCGACCTGTATCTTTCGCTCAAAATCGACCTCAATGGCTTCCGGAATCTTCGGGTTAAAGGTCATCGACGGGTAGTCCATCGCCACCACGTTGAAGCTCTTCACCGGAGCATCGGCTGGACACACCGGCAAGGCCTTCGGGATCTCTCCCTTATTCGAGAACCCCGCCGGCAATTTCTTCAGATCGCGTTGCTCCTTGTCATAGACCCGCACGATGCCCCATCCACCTTCCGACAACTTCGATGACCGCCCATTAAAGTGGATGAAATCACCCGCTTGATGCCGAGGACCACCGGCTTCCGGCACCACCAAGTCATACCGTTCGGCAATGCCTACATGAATTGAGTTCTTCCGGTTGGCATCGGGCGCGTACCGCTCGGTCCAGAACGTATGGCCTGACAAGGTCCAACTCATTGTCTCGTTCATGAGGGTATGCAACAGCCGGAACACCATGGTGTCGCCCGTGTATGCCCTCAGAAGCGGCGTATAGGGATCTCCATGGATCTGGCTGTTGAAGATTTGTGACACATCCGGATTCGTCGCCAAACGCTGGGCGATTGGTCCCGCCCGGAAGTTCAGACCACTTCCGGTAGTGTGTGTTCCGCCGTTCAGGAACGGCATCGGAGTCATATAAATCTTTTCCGGCATGGCGAAGGACACGGTCTTCCCTGCCTCCAGAGCCACTTCGATCGGTTGACCAGGAGGATTCCCTGCCGTGACGATATTCACGGTATGCGGTACCGTATCATGCACCTGAACCATGAGCTCACGGAAGCTGTTATTCACCCCATGCCCCACGGGCTCGTTGGTATGAATATCCGCGATAGGACCACTACGGATTTGTTTCCCTGTCGTTGGATCATGGTAGGTCGATCCGACCGGTTCGGCAATGAACGTACCGAACCCACCGTGCGGCCAAGTCGTCGCACCGAATGCGTGATCGTGCCAAAATACGGTCCCCACATCCGCATCCACCCAGAACCGTTGACGAACAAACTCCACCGTGACGATATCCTTGGCAGGGTGATTGTTCTTTAATCCCTTCGACAGCGTAATCTGATTACCCTTGATGGCCTTGATACGGGCAATCTCGTTACCCTTCACGTTATCGGCGCCGACCAGGATCAATGTTCCAACATGATACTGTTTGGCGTTCTTGACCGAGATTGTTTTCGCGCCCTTCTTCGCGGCTGAAGTCAACACAGTGTTCATCGGAGCAGGAAGCCCCTTCGGATTTTTCTTCTCCAGCATTGTGAACGGACGCACCGACTGTTCATAGGAGAATCCGGTGATCACACCGTCCGATGCCTGGTTATCGAATTGCAGGAAATGCCAATGGGTGTTGATCTTGGACGCCTGGAAATTCGTGTAGTCGTCATCGTCCCACTCGCTGGTCAATGTCCAATCCACACAATCGTAAATGTTGCCGCGCACGACCAACGGATACTTGAGATCATCGTTGGCGCGAATCGCAGCCTCCTCTTCGTGCAACACATAGATCAAGCCGTTCTGATCGATAACCGGAGGCTCCTTACCTTGGGCCTTCGCAATCTTGATCGGTACCTTGATGAAATGAACGTTGTAGTTCTTCCGCCCGGCATTAGCTGGACAGAGGCTCCAGTTCCCCTGCTCTCCAGGCTTGGCTTGATCGAGGCTCTCCTCTCCATTGTCGTCCCGACGGATCATCTCTAACCACGGCGCCCCGACGTGATTCGGAGAAAACGCAACGCGCTTCCCGAAATGTGGTGTGAGATGTGGCCACGCCACCTTCCCTGTCAGCGGCTCGAACATGATTGGGTGCCGCTTGCCAGGATGGGTCGACTTATATTTCGGATTTTCGACATCGCTTTCTCTCTCACTCATGGCACGATTGCCATCCCAAACCCAATCCAACACGGTGGCATCGTAAGAAAGAATCTGGCCTTTCTCATCATCCTTATGGCCGGGCTTGCCCAGTGGGGGCAACTGCATCGCGACCCAATCCTTGATCGTGATCGTGGCCGGATTTCCCTTCCAGTTGCTCTTCCCCTTCTCGATAATCTTGAATTTGGTCCCGAACCAATCCACGGTCTGTCCGATCAACTTATCGGATGAGATCGGTTCCTTAATACGACCTTTACGATCCGGCAACTCACGCAGGTCCGGCATCACATCATTCCGCATGTCGCCCTGCTGGATCGTATTGTACACGCGCCAGTAGCCCCACATGCCGGACACATAGTGATGCGCCACGTGGCAGTGGAACAGAAAATCGCCGGCCAGTTGTTGGCAAAGACCTGAGCCGCACTCCGTTTCCAGATCTAAGGCTTCCGATGGGCCGATGACTTCTACGTCGACACGATCCGTCTTGTGACGGATGACAGGATACTTGACTGGACCGTTCACCGCCGTGGCCCAGAGGGGCATGTCATCGATGGCCCTCGGGCTCCGCGGCCAACGAATCGATCCCCCATGCGGATGATGGCTGTGGAACACTTCGGATCCACCGTGGACAAGGCGGAACTTCGCCGGATCCCCGATGTAGGATCGAGGGATAGTCGGAGCAGCATCCCCGAAGGTATAGGAGCTATACCCCATCGACTCATCCTCAAACCCGAAGTATTCATGCTGTAAATGCATATTGTTGATGCCGAATGGCTCACTGCGATAATTGATCGCACGGCCACCAGGACGATAGGTATCGGTCAACGGATCGCGTTGGGGCAAGAAATCGCCCTTCTTGTTGAGGGGGCGGAAGGCTTCGTCGCCGACTTCATGGTAATACAAGACGAACTCCCGGAAGTCAGGACCGGTCCCATTCTTAATCATGACCTGCCAGCCGCTTGTAGCCGGAGTCGCATCTCCCGTTCCGAGCGGCTCCCAGTATGTTGAGCCGCGAGGCTCCACAACGAAAGAACCAAACATTCCCATGACGGTCAGTTCGCGATCATTGCTATAGGTGTGGAACTGGCGAACCCCTTCCTGCGTATTGGGATGGATGTACCATTCCAACTCTACAGGCTTGTCTTTGCTGGCGATGGCATCCGAATTCGTCGTGATTGCCGCAGCACCAGTCTTACTCACAACCGTCGACGAGCCATGGATGTGCAAGCTGACGTCCTCGCCGCCTTCCAATTTGTTGCTCAGCTTGATCTTGACACAGTCTCCCTGATTCGCACGAAGCGTCAGTGGCTGAATCCACTGCGCTTGCACGCCCGGGATCACGGCCCCTGGATCGAAACCGTCCTTATCGCGTGCTTCACGATTCGTTGTTTCTTCGGCTCTAACCTTGTCGATATCCTCATCCAGCACGTACATATATCCGGGATAAAAATCGAGCCACTGGTTGAGCGTGATCTCGACGTTGATCGCGGAGACATTGTACTGCTTCACCGGCGCAGTCGCAGGACACTTACCGCCTCCGGTCGCAGCCACCGGTTCGACTCGAGGATCGGACATGAGCAACATATCCTGCCCGCCGGCTCCGTACTGGTGCATCATGGCCGATGTGTTGTACATGCCGGTGTTGACCGCCTGTACCTGCGGATCCTTGGACATATGGTCCATGATTCGCTGGTGTTGCTGCTCGACCATCGCGGACCGTTCGCCTCTTCCTGACATGGCGTCCTCGACGATCGTCTGCCCCTTGAGCTGTTCCGCCCAAGCCGGCAGCTGATGGTTCATCGCAATATGAGAGGGACTCTCGGCGGTCACCAGTGCCGGCATAGCCAACAACGCCATACCCGCAAGCCCTCTTAGGAGTCTGGTTGATGGAGAGTGGAAACGATACATGGACCGACCTCCTTAAGAAAATAAGTACAAGACCGACTGAGTCCGCTGCTCAGTCCGTCTGAAATGCTCCGCCCTAATTTGAAAAATAAGAAGACAAGACAATATCGATTGCATAGAGAGACCCTGAAAAAGAGACGCGCTCATCTTCAAACGATAAGGGCTGCAAGATACTGAACTTCACATTGGGTGTCAAGGTTCTGCTGGCGGAGAGATCTTTCTCTAGACGAGCTGCTAATGGCCAATGGGTGACTTCCGATTCGCCGTGTTCTGCAAATCCATCTCCAACACCATCGCGCTCTCACGATTCTTGGGGTCCGTCTTAAGCGGCATCCGGTCCACCATTAACTTAATCACCGGAAGAGCCACGATAACAGGAGCCTTATCCGACACATTGGAATGGAGCGCAATGCGAATATTCTTGGGTCGATCGCTGGGGGTGACTTCCGCGACGAGCTCTTTCCCCATGAACCCTACGAGCAATCCACTACCGTCAGAGAGCTTATGAATTTCATAGTCATTGTCGGTCGAAGCTGCCCGATCCAAGACAAGATCGGGACTTTGTGTCACCAGTGCTAACCCGAGGTGTGTCGGCGCAATAAAGCCATAGCTTCCCGTCGGGGCGTCCGAGAACCGACCTCTGCCGACCCGAAGCTCGGTGACGCCGTTCTTCGTTCTCATCTGGCGCCGCAGCTCAACCTCACTGCCGGCGGTTTCAATCACCACAGCCGCGGGCGCAGCCTTTTGTATAGGCAACGTCTCTAGTTTTTCCCCTGAAGCAGTCTCGATACAGTTCGGGACGCCGCTCAGACTCATGAATACGAGTAAAAAGACGACTATGGAGTATCGACTCGGCCTGGTGCGAGCGCTGTAGGACGCGATGTGGGTATTACGCATTAATTCTCCTGACAAGCTGACCTAACAACACTGGATTCTAAAAAAGCCGACTGGGAAAAAGCAAACGAGGTAGGATGTCAGAGTGTGTGATATTGCTCTTGATCCAACCAGCAGTTCGTCACCCCACGGGAAGATCCGCCCGACTCGGTGCGACACAGATCATCGTGTCATCGCGCTCACCTGAACGAGCACCAAGACTACGAGCTTGCCCCATCTATTCATGGCACTGTCACTCCAGCCGTACGATTCAACAAGTCAATGGTCCGCTGAGTCAAGCAACAAGAGGGAGAGCCGTTCTCACAGACGACTCCCCCTCCTGTTTTAGACGCCATGTCCGATCGGTCTATTTCATGGCCGTCGGCATAGCCTGAGGCTGCGGTGTCTCCTCCGCCCGCTTAGCCCCCACACCGCCCCTACCGAGCGGTTGGATCCGCGTATCACCGACAGGCAACACACGGAGATAGCCCCATTGTCCTGACTGCGTGTAGGGCAGTCGTTGATTCGACCAGACGAAGTCTCCCACTTGGCGATAGGGGCCGCCCGCACCGCCGCGTAAGAACACGTCAAGAATTTCAGAGCCGGCATACTCGACCACGCTGATCATGTCGGCTCCCGGCATGTACGGCTCGATCGGCCACTCATGGCCTTCGACCCCGAACATGCCGTTCTGCTCGCTGTTGGCGCCGATCACGTGAATCCGAATCGGATCACCGGCATGGGCCTCAATTAACGGCGTCACAGGATCTTCGGGCTTCTCCACGACGCAAGGCTGGAAGATCTTACTCAGCGAGCAGCCTTGATCCTCGCGGAACAGATAGGGCTCGGCTCGGTAATTGACCGAGGTCAAGCCCGCGACATTTTGCACGTACGGCATGAATGAGGTCCCAATGATGTTGTCCTCATCCTGGAAGAAGAGGGCCACATCACGATAGTTCCGCTTGCCCACGTTCTCGGGCAGGCTCGCATCCACGATGACGTCCGCCCGCCAGGCGTTCTTCTGCGAGAGATCCGCACCGGTCACTGGATCCCGGTACTGAGACCCTCGGGGACCGACGATGATCGCTCCATACAGTCCGTTCCGTGGATTGACGACAATATTACCGCCATCCCACACGAGCGACGTCGTCTCCTTATTGGCCGGATGCGCATAGTAGGTATAGAGGCGGCTTTCGCCGGGCCCCACGGTCTGATCGCCAGGATTGTTCCCAACATTCAGGCCTTGACTGTCTTTCGGATCGAAGGCCAGACCTGGCGCAAAGAACGACGCCCGGCTCGCCTTCATCTTGTTCTTCAGATTGACCTTGATGCAGTCGCCAAGGTTGGCCCGCAACGTCAGCGGGTGCGGGGTCTTGCCGCTGGAGACCGTCGTCGCTTCTTCTTCGAGCGCGAAGATCTTGCCTTCCGGCATGGTCATTTCGATCTTCCGCTCAAAGTCCACCTCGATGGCGTCCGGTGCTTTGGGATTGAGCTTCATGGGCCGATCGACCGCCACGACGTTGAAGTTCTTCACCGGTGCGTCAGCCGGACAGACCGAACTCAGAGCCGCTGGGATACCGAGCGGATTGGTTCCCTTCGGCAACGGCTTGAGATCCGACACTTCCTTGTCGAGCACCCGCACGATCCCCCAGCCACCTTCGGCGAAATGCGAGGTGCGACCGTTAAAGTGGATATAGTCGCCCGGCATACCCTGAAATCCGCCGGCCTTCGTCACAAGATCGTATCGCTCCGCAATCCCAACGTGGATCGAGTTCTTCCGGTTGGCATCTGCCGCATACCGCTCAGTCAGGAACGTATGCCCGGAAATCGTCCAGACGTGGGATTCATTCATGAGCTGATGCAACAGACGGAACACCATCGTATCGCCTGTATACGCCCGTAGCAGAGGCGTATCCGGATCACCATGAATCGCGCTGCTGAACAGTTTCGAGGTGTCCGGATTGTTCGCGAGCCGTTGCGCAAACGGTTCCGCACGGAAGTTGAACCCGCTGCCGGTCGTATGCGTCCCGCCGTTGAGGTATTGGTTCGGAGCGTTCAAGATTTTTTCCGGCATCTGGAACGACACGGTTTTGCCTGCTTCCAGCGCGACCTCCACCGGTTGTCCGGGCGGATTTCCCGTCTCGATCACGTTGACCGTGTGCGGCACCGTGTCGTGAATCGAGACCATCAGCTCACGGAAGCTGCCGCTGACGCCGGCCCCGATCGGCTCATTGCTGTGGATATCAGCAATCGGACCGCTGTAGACCAGCTTGCCGTTCTTCGGATCGTGATAGGTAGACCCATACGGTTCCACAATCGTGACGCCGAATCCTCCGTGTGGCCAGGTCGTCGCGCCAAACGCATGGTCATGCCAGAACACCGTCCCCATATCGACATCGACCCACCACCGATACCGGACGAACTCTGGCGAGACCAGATCATTGGTTGGGTGATTGTGCTTGAGCGGCTTAAAGAACGTCATCCGATCACCCTTGATCTCCTTGATCCGGGCGACTTCCTGACAGCTCTTGTCCCGCGGGAGTGATGCCGTGGGATCGTTACCTTTCTGCAGACAATCCATACCTACCATGACCTCGGTGTTCGCATGAAACTTCGTGGCACCGGGAGCCATCTGGATCTTGATCGAGGTCGCGCCGGCCTTCACTCCGCTCACGAGCTTGGCCACCATCGGCGCGGGTAATCCATGCTTCGTCTTCTTTCCCCACATCGTGAAGGGGCGAACCGACATCTCGTACTCAAACCCGGAAATGACACCGTCCGAGTTTCCGGTATCGAACTGGAAAAAATGGGGATGAATATTGATCTTCGACGACTGAAAATTTGTGTAATCGTCGTCATCCCACTCGCTCGTCAGAATGACATCGACGCAGTCATACACGTTGGCACGAATAACCGCCGGCACTTTGAGGTCATCATCGCCTCTCGTTAACCGCTCTTCCTCGTGCAGGACGTAGATCAACCCGTCCTTGTCGACGATGGGAGGCTCGTTTCCTTGCTTCTTCGCCAGCGTAATCGGCAGGCGAATAAAGTGAATGTTGTAATGCTTGCGGTTCGCATTCTCCGGGCACAGACTCCAGCGACCCTGCTCTCCAGGCATGGCCGGCTCGGAGGTCCGCTCGCCCTTGGCGTCCTGGTGAATCGGTTCGAGCCAAGGTGCCCCGTTGTGATTGGCCGAGAACGGGACACGTTTTCCGAAGTGTGGTTTAAACAGCGGCCAGGCCATCTTCCCGGTCGTCGGGTCGAACAGGATTGCCGGTCTCGTGCTGTCGTCCCACTTGGCTGCCCATGTGTACTTCGGATATTTGGCGGTGCTTTCCCGTTCACCGACCGCCACATTGCCGTTCCACTTCCAATCCCAGACAGTCGCGTCATAGGCCATGATCTGACCCTTTTCGTCGTCCGTATGGCCGGGTTTCCCCTGCGCGGGCACGAACATCTCAACCCAATCCTTAATGTTCACGATCACCGGATTCGATTTCCAATTCGTCTTTTGGCTCTTGTCCACGATCTTGAAGGTCTTCCCAAACCAATCAACAGTCTTCCCGATCAGCTTGTCGGACGACACGCCCAGTTTCATCCGGCCAGCGCGATCCGGCAGCTCCCGGAGGTCCGGCATGCTGTCCGTATGGGCCGCTCCAACTTGGAGGGTGTTGTAGAACCGGCCGTAGCCCCACATCCCTGCGACATAGTGGTGCGCAACGTGACAGTGATAGAGGAATTCGCCAGCCAGATGCTGACAGCCACCGCCGCCACACTCAGGTTCGAGGTCCAACGCCTCGGACGGACCGATGACTTCGACGTCCACACGGTCGGATTTCGTTCGGACGACCGGATACTTAACCGGGCCGTCCTGCCCCATCGCCCACATATTGTTGGGCTCGGTACCAGGACTGCGTTGCCAGCGAATCGATCCGCTATGCGGATGGTGCGAATGGAACACTTCCGACCCACCATGAACGAGTCGCCACTTGACCGGATCGCCCAGATAACCTCGGGCAATCGTGGTCGGCGTATCGCCGAACGTGTAGGAGCTATAGGCCAATGATTCGTCCTCAAACCCGAAATACTCGTGTTGCAAATGCATCTGATCGATGCCGAACGGCTCACTGCGATAATTGATGGCCCGCCCGCCGGGACGATAGGCATCCGTCAGCGGATCGCGCTGGGGCAAGAAATCTCCCTTCTTGTTCAACGGGCGAAACGCCTCATCCCCGACTTCGTGGTAGAACAACACGAACTCGCGAAAATCGGGTCCCGACGCATTATCGATATTCACCTGCCAGCCACTCTTGACCTCAGGAGCAGGCCCTCCACTTCCGATCGCATCGAGATACCTGGCGCCTTGCGGCTCCACGATAAAGGCGCCAAAGAGACCCAGGACCGTCAGTTCACGGTCGTGGCTATACGAGTGGAACTGGCGCACTCCTTCCTGCATGTGCGGATGGAGATACCATTCGAATTCTTGAGCTTTGCCGGGTGCGACAATGGAATCAGGATTGGTCGTCGTGGCCGGTTTACCCGTGGGGCTCACGACCATGCTCGACGCTTGGATGAACAGGCTGCCATCTTCTTCTTCCATTTGATTGCGCAGCGTCATCTTGACGCAATCGCCCTGGTTCGCCCTGAGGACCAAGGGTTGAATCAGGTCGCCCTGCAGGCCCGTGCTGACGGCGCCAGGATCGAACCCATCCTTTTCACGAGCCTCCCTGTTCTTGGTCTCTTCAGCCCGAGCTTTCTCCACGTCCTCGGTCAACACGTACATATAGCCTGGATAGAAGTCGAGCCAGCGATTCAGTGTGATTTCGACATTGATCATCGACACATCGAACTGTTTGGTCGGCACGCCGGCAGGACATCTCCCTCCCGAGGTCAAGACCGGCTCACCCTTGCTCGAATCCGTCATGAGGAGGAAACTGCTGCCGTCCTGCCCCATGTACTGGTGCATCATCGACATGTTGTTGAACATGCCCGATGTCTGTTGAGTTTTGGCATCCTTCTGGGCCTGCTGTTCTAATTTCTGCATCAATCGATGGTGCTGCAGTTCCATTTTTTGGGCCTTGTCGGCGTGGCCCTCGATGGCGTTCTCCAGCACTGTCTGACCCTTGAGTTGCTGGGTCCATCCCGGCATCGCCACCGGTGTGGCGTGACCTGCCAGAGAAGAATCGTGTGTCTCTGCAGCGAACACTGACGCTGCCACAACGCTTCCTGCGATCAGAACAGCGTGCAGCATCAGCAGCCGTCGCCACCAACCCTGTGGTTGAAATAACGATCTCATATCTCGGCCTCCTCTCCTTGGATATGCCTATTGCTTCAGACCATAAGTTGATTGCTACTGGTCGATCATCAATCGACCATCCCTGTACACCTATTCGCTAGTGAGCACCGGCCTCCGACTCGTATCCGGCCTTATTCTCTGGAAGGTAAAGTGCTGGTGAAGGGTTCCTTCTTGCGAAGGAATGGGTCATTCGGAGGCCGGTCCAAAATCACCCACACCTTCACCAGCGACAATTTTTGTCAGCAATCGCTATGCCTTGTCGTAACAGGACAGTGATCAAGAGAGATTTACACTATTTGACAATGGCTTAGAGGGATCGTGGCCGTGAAAGCGCCGCAGAAGGGATCTGGGGAATCTGTCTACAGAATGAGGTTCAAGCTGAGTACTTTCTCGATCAGCCTATAAAGTCATACCTTTACGCTGTCTAAAATCTTGGACAGTACCGATTGTGAAATTGAGGCATGATGGGACAGTGCTGAAACGATCAAACGCCAACGGTATGAACATTACGGCATCCCCAAATATTGGATCATCGACCCGGCAGTCGATCAGGTGAAAATCCACCGCCTCAGCAACGGCCGCTATGGCCAAGCCTCAATCCTGACCCTGGAAACGCAAGACCTCCTTACCACACCATTGCTGCCGCCCCTAAACCTGCCGCTCGCCGCACTGTTCAAGTAAACGATCGGAATGTTCTCTCGCGTTCTCACAATCCCTACCTACTGTAGTTACGCATGCCTCGCGGTTAAGTCACCTGCCATGCTGGGGCTAGAATCAACCGTGCGCCTCTAAAGCCGCCACAAACCGGACGCCGCGTAGGACGTCGTCCCGCTAGAAAACCTGCCTGTCTCTTTCTATTTTTTGCACTCTTTCTTTCCTCTTATTGACTTCCACACGCTGAAGCCGCTACGCTCAATCCAAAGGGAGATCTCATGAAAGTCGCTGATCTAACCATCGAAGAATTCCAAGCGCTGATCAAGAAAACCATCCACGAAGAACTGCAAGAATTGCTGACCGATCCCGATGCAGGGCGCGAATTAACCCAGGAAATTGAAGCGCGTCTTACCGCGTCGCTACAATCAACAGAGCGCATCTCGTTCGAGGAAGTCAAAAGAAGGCATACGCTTCGTTGATGGTTCATGTTGAGTTCACTCCTCAAGCGCTCGAAGATCTATCTCAGCTCGACAAGGGGATAGCAGACCGAATCGCAGCAAAGATTCAATGGCTCTCTGAGCAGTACGACCACGTTCAACCTGAAACCCTCACTGGACGCTTTGCCGGACTGTATAAGCTCCGGGTTGGAGATTGGCGTGTGCTGTACACCACAGATCCGGCCGCGCGCATGCTCACGATTCATGTCATTGCCCATCGGAGCACAGTCTATAAGTGAAGCGGTAAGCCCCTTTGCCATCGAACAGCGCCTTCGCGTTGGAACGGGAGCAGGCGAGTTTTCCATCGCGTGTTTGCCACGCGGCTATCGGCAGTAATGCCGCCATGCCATGCGTCCCTCTCGGCTCTTGAACTCACGGCTCTCGCCTCTTATGTCACCCGCCGACAGCCCGTTGGCCCTGTTGAATGGTCACGGCAACTCGCCACTGTACTCGGACTGAATCGACGCTTCGCCCCCGTGGATGCCCCGCCAAATTACGTAGCCTGTCCCTTTTTCTTCCCTCGAGCCAGGCCTACCTATCGACAAGTGATGCTGTCAGTTTTCTCTGCGTTGTATTACAATGACGCATGTTGCCTGGAGGACTCGCCAATGCGATACCGCGTCGTTCTTGAACAAGATGAAGATGGGGTCTATATAGCCGAATGCCCATCCCTTCCGGGTTGTGTGAGTCAAGGAAGCACACGAGAAGAGGCGTTGACCAATATCAAGGATGCCATGGCGGGCTACCTTGAAAGCTTACGAATCCACAATGAGCCAATACCCCCATCCATTTGGGAAGAAACCGTGGACATCACCCTTTGAGCAAATTGCCTATCCTACTCAGGTCAAACCGCGGTTCGCGCACTGAAGGAGATTGGCTATCTGGTGGATCACCAAACCGGAAGTCATATCATCTTGCGACAATCCGATCTTCCGCACCGGCGACTCACCGTTCCTCATCACACCGAGCTGGCAAGAGGCACGTGACGCAGCATCATTCGCCACGCCGGTCTCACGGTTGAAGGATTTAGCGCATTGCTCTAAGCGGTGCACGCACCCACCTGAACGCTGCCACCCTTCTCATGCGCCTCCTTACCCCTTCAGTCCTCGCAGCCCCTTGCTGGGGGAGACCGGGGCGATGAAATTAGCAATCGACCTGGGGTCCCAATCTTTCGCATTGAGAAACGCTCCTACCGCTGATGCCCCCCGGAGGACAGGCTCTCCGGCGCTCCCACTGACCTCTCGGTTTCCTTCTTGACGATCAACAATCAAAGACTCCCGGCCCTTTGCTTGCACGTAGAACACAGAATTCACGCTCCTATTCCTCCAAAAATACCGTTTCCCACGCTTCGTTTACCCACTCACCAAGGAGAAGACCCTGTCATCATGACATTGGACTACATCGTTTACTAAATGGCATTCCGCTGGCCATGGATGCTTAGACGCGCACCCCCATATCGCTTCAGCCCAATGCCGCTCAGTGCAACCATGACACCCATTAGCATCGCACGATTTACAGCAACCACGGAAAGGAACTACCGGAGCAGCAAAACCCAAATCTGGCGTTGGAAATTCTGGACGTCGTCGAGGAGGTAGAAATTCTTCACGTCGTTGAGGAGGTAGAAATTGTTGAGATGCCTTAACACCAAAATTGTTTTCGGAATTTGTTTTGTTGCCTGACATCCCCCGATTTACGCCATTTGTTAGTTTTGGAATTTTCACCTTTGGGATCCTCCCATTTTGGAATTTTTTAAAACCTTTCCACGATTTTACTTAACTTTTTCAAAGAACATACTTATCGGACGGACCATGATCGCACAGGTCCAACCATAACAGGTACAACATCGCTCACATCAACACAGCATCGATACACCTTTCTGGCCTGCACAAATACTTGCTTGGGGTTAAAGCATGTCAGTTTCACATCCCAGCAATCGGAGCCTGGCCGGCCGATCGGACTCCGTTCCACTTCAATGCTGTCAAGCTCCATGTCCTCCTTCATCGCGGCTTTAAAAACCTCCATCACTTGATAGGCATTCGTGGCCGCATAGTTCACCGCCCGGTGCTGTGGCGTCACACCGAGATTCCGGAGCTCCTCATACACGCGGCGGAGAAAGTTGGTGATGGCTTGTGCTTTCACGCCGTATTCATCTTTCTCCTTTTGCGGCGTTTTATCTTGAGGAGGAGTCCCACAAATGGTGTGCACGAGCGCCGAGGTATTCCAACTATACATCCCACGCAAAACCGGCAAAATGATCGGCACGACCTGCCCGGTATATAGCCTCGCACTTCCAGCGATATACCCTGGAATGGAGACGCGCTCGACTTCACCCTTGGCCTGATCGCCAAGAAATTCACACAGCCGTTGACAGATCTGGCTTGCAAATCCTCCCTGAGCTTGGATGGCATAGATGGGCGTAGCATCCAAACTGAGGGTCCAAAGAACTGCTGCTGCGTCCCAGTAGTTGTCCCTCAGATAGTCCAGAAACTGGACAGGGTCATGGGGATTGGCCGGCTGCTTCATATGCTGCATGATGGAGTCACGGCGCGCTTCGGTTCCAAAGTCATAACCCAGCTGCCCAAGAGCGAACACAAGTTGCTTGGGAGCGGTGCCGCCACATTCGCATGCGGCAGCTTGAATGTGGCTGGGACTCACAGCCCCCTGCGCCGCGAGGACTTCTTTCCTTGGCGCACTCATGCTGCTTCCTGATGGCTGTGTTTCCATCGCAGGGTCTGTGGTCCCACCGTCGAAAGACGCTGCCTGCACGTGTGCTGGCGGCGGCTGGGATGCGGGGGCTTTCAACGCAGAACGTGCGTCATCCTCAACCAGGGTGTTTCCGTTTTCTCTTGCTTCATTGGATTCGGTCATAGCATGTATTCCTCCTGTTATGTGCAACATCGCCCCGTTCACATGAAGACGCCCAGCTAGGAGTCGCCGACAATTAGATACTGGCTGCTCATCACATCCTATGGCGCTCGTCAAGATTGCCGCACGTACAGCAGAGGCGTCAGGTTCTTGTCCAAGCTTGAGCTGAAGACTCAACAGAAGCGCCGCGACGCCGGAGACGACAGGTGTCGCATAGCTGGTGCCACTATTCGTCATAGTGCTGTCGTCAGGTCCGGCTCCTACAATGTTTTCCCCAAGGGCCAAGACACCTTGGGTTTGATAGTGTGTGCCCCAGTTACTGAAGCCCATCGGCTGGCCCTGAGCATTCATCGCCCCAACTGCCAATACCGATGGCAACGCACCTGGAATATGCAGGCACTCGCAACCTTCGTTCCCCGCTGCGGCCACGATGAGAACGCCACGGTTCGCACAATCCTTGATCGCATCAGCGAGTAGAGGGTGAGCCGTGCCGGAGGGGGTAAGCTCACCACCGCTGATGTTGACAATATGCGCGCCCGCTTGAACAGCTTGACCAATCGCTCGTGCCAGGTCGACCTGTGAACAAGGAGCAATAGAGCCGGCATCCCCATCTTTGAAAACCGGAATAACCAAGCCCCGGCAATGAGACGCGATACCCTTAATCGGGCTATCATGCTGTCCAAAGATGACACTGGCGATATGGGTACCGTGCTGTGAGGCTGGGCCATGATCTGCTTCTCCCGAAACAAGCGTCTCAATTCGAGTAAGATCAGCGCGAGCAAGGCTCGTATGCGACTCGTCAACTGGGCCATCGAGAATCGCAATGCAAATTCTGGAATCACCTAACGTCTCACTCCAGAGTTCTTGGAGTCCGGGAATTTCTCCGTTCGCGATTGATGACCGCTGAACAGGCTTGCTCACAACTGACTGCACAGGCCAGACTCCTCACATCCCTCGTGGATACGAATGACAGCATCGGATGTCGCTCGACTGGTCTCTTGAAGAATATGCATCGCCTCTCGACAATCGCCCACCAGCTCCAGATCCGCCTGTTCCTCCACCAGCTGTCGAACGGCGTCTGGCATCATCAGCGGCTGATTCGCGAGCAGCACCCGAATTTTGTCCAACCAGCGCGCCTCACAACATGAGTACAGGATGTACCGTAGGCGAGAGACTGTGAGAAGCCAATAGATCCATGGATCTACTTGGATCTAGATGTCGCGAGAAAGAAGATCTAGATCTGGCAGATCCAGACGGGTCAGAGGACAACGCGCGGAGGTGTACCCCAGGGGCCTGGCACGGAAGATGATGTCGGGCAGGTCTGCAGGGGGTGGTCAGCGAAGATGTGCGATGAGGCCGCGGTCTTTCACATATCGTACAGCCGAACGTCGGTCTTGCAAGTCGAGTTTATCGAGAATGTTATGGACGTGGTTCTTGACCGTCGAGACTTCGATGTGGAGTCGAGTCGCGATTTCCTTGTTGCTCAACCCATCCGCTATCGACTCAAGAATTTCTCCTTCGCGACGCGTGAGACGCTTCGAATCAAGCGTCTGTGTAGAAGACGTTTGGCGAGTCAATGTCGAGAGCCGTGAAAACGCGAGGTTCGCAATTCTCGGCTGACACAGCGTTTCACCCTGCACAATCGCCTTGATATTGCGTACTAAACCTTCGACTGATGCATCGCACAACAGATACCCGGAAGCCCCACCCGTCTCAATGCAATAGAGGATCTCGTCCTCATTTTCCGGTACGTCAATAACCAGTGTCCTCACTTCTGACGACAGAGTGCAAATCGAGGTATCATCTTTAGGTGTGGAAATAGGAGAAAGGCGGCGTAGCCTTTTGGTTGAGCAATCAACCAACGCCTCG
>Ga0224496_10000347_pt1 | contig 33139 bp, 27 predicted proteins | sample SF_Jul11_sed_USG_2_FD_168127 | JGI IMG/M metagenome (GOLD analysis project Ga0224496, IMG submission 168127) | Sediment microbial communities from San Francisco Bay, California, United States - SF_Jul11_sed_USGS_8_1 | ecosystem: Environmental > Aquatic > Marine > Sediment | place: USA...
TTTATCTTATATAAGGCACAAGCCAAGTTAAAATATGCATATGTTTAGATGAATAACAAGGCAGAGACAGGCATCGTTTTTAGTTTGTAGCAGGGCTATTTTTCCAGTAGAACTCAAAATGGTCAATATCCGTATCTTAAGCGTTATTGAACTGTTGATTGCGAGTGACTGTTAATCGCAGGTTACGATGTATTTATGGATTAAGGCCGGCTGCCTGGTTGGTGAGTGGAATTGTTAAGGGTGTTAAATGCAGATCGATAAACACGATTATTTTATGGTTTTATTGCGTCCAATTAAACAATACTATCAGAGTGTACAAATCAGCTGAATATGGATGGTTAATCATCAATATTCACAATTTGAGATTCGTGGTTGCTACTGAGTGATGATCAGAAATAACAGGACTGGATGATTGTTTGATGAAGCACGTGCATTTAATAAAACTTTTAATATCTTTAGTTGCTATTCATTTCCTCTGTGGTACAGGGTTGGCCCATGCCGATGAGGTAATCATTGGTGTGCTTGCACCAATGGGGCAGGAAAAAGCCGTTAAAATGTGGCAACCCACTATCGATTATCTGGCACAAACAAATCCTGATTATTCATTTGTATTATTTCCAGCGACAAAGAATCAGCTCACAGAGGCTATCGAGCAACAAAAAGTTGATTTTTTTCTAACTAACACCGGGCATTATGTTGAGCTGGAAGCGAAATATGGTGCGACACGTATTCTGACACTGAGAAGAGAATGGAAGGGGCAGGTATACAGTCAGTGGGGTAGCGTGATGATTGCACTGGAAAGTAATAAAGATATTTTTGATATGGATGATATTAAAGGCAAAAAGTTTGCGGCTGTTGACCCTGATGCGTTTGCCGGATTCCAGGTGGCATTTAGAGAGTTAGTAGATGCCGGAGTAATGTCTAAAAGTGATGTGAAAAATATTATTTTTACCGGCTATCCACATAATGGTCCACTTAAAGCTGTTTATGAGAGAAGGGCGGATGTTGGCGTTATACCAACAGGTGTTCTGGAAGAAGCGATTGATTCAGGAAAGATCCAGCACAATACCTTCAGAATAATTAACCAGAAAAATGAAGTTCATTTCCCGTTTTATTTGAGTAGCCGGCTTTATCCTTTATGGCCACTGGCAAAATCACGCCATGCGTCTGAACGGCTGGCAGAGCATGTGGTTGCGGCCTTGCTTCAGATCCCGGATGATCATGAAGCTTTACGGTCAGGGAGTATTTCTGGCTGGACCGTGCCGCTGGATTATTCTGATATTCATGAGCTTATGAAGGAAATTAAAGTTGGCCCCTATAAGGATTACGGACGTATCACCCTTGTTCAGTTTTTACAACAGTATTGGCAATTGCTTGTTATTGCGCTGGCAATGTTTGTTATGGGTGTTCTTACTATTTTATATATAACAAAATTAAATAATCGTTTAACTGATGCACAGGTGAATCTTGAGAATAAAATAGCAGAGCGCACCGAAGATTTAAAAAATGTAAATAAACAATTGCATGATGAGGTATTGAAACACCAGCGTCTGCATAATCAACTTGAACAAAATGCTGAAGATGAGGAAGTGCTGGGAAAGATAATGCAGCTGTCATTGCGGTTGACAGAATTAGATGGCTACCTGGAAGCTACGCTGCAAATGATTTCAGATGCCTTCCCGTGGTTTAATGAAAAAAATAATGCCTGTATCTTTCTTGTTAAAGATGTTGATGGTCAGCCTAATTTAGAAATGGTAGCTGGAATTAATATTTCTGAAAAACGTAAAGCAACCTGTTCATTAGTGCCTTTTGGAAAGTGTTTATGTGGGCAGGCGGCTGCAACTAAGGCTATTGTTTTTGCATCAGAAATCGATGAAAGGCATCAGATAGAGTCGGAATTAAACGACCAGCATGGGCATTACTGTATTCCTATTGAGAAGGGCGAAAAATTACTCGGTGTATTGATGATACAGCTGCCTTTTAATCACCAGTCGAGTACTCATGAGTTTTCTTTTCTGATGAGAATTGCCGATGTTTTGAGTATGGGGATAGCGCGTCATCAGGCTGAAGATGAAATTGAATACTATGCTTATCATGATACTTTAACTAATTTGCCTAATCGTCGATTATTACTCGATAGACTTGATAAGGAATTTAATCAGTTTGAAAGATCAGGCAAATATGGGGCGGTGATTTATGTTGATCTTGATGATTTTAAAACGCTGAATGATTCGCTGGGGCATGCAATAGGCGATCAATTATTGAGCAAGATAGCTGAACGACTCAGTTCGTATTTACGCAAGGAAGATACCGTTGCTCGTCTCGGCGGCGATGAGTTTGTTATTTTATTACCCTCTCTGGGTAAAACCATTGAATCGTCTGCTAATCATGCCGGCGATTTAGCAGAAAAGATCAGGCAATTGTTAAGAGAGCCTTATTTGCTGGAGAGCCATGAGTACCATGCTACTGTTAGTCTGGGAGTCGCCATTTATCCCAAAGATCAGAAAACGATTGAAGATATTATAAAACAGGCAGATACCGCACTGTATGAAGCAAAAAAACACGGTCGCGATAGAATTTATTTTTATCAGCAAGCAATGCAGGAAATGGCGATTAAGCGACTGGCTCTGGAGCGTGATATTAGATATGGGATCGAAGAAAATCAGTTTTTTTTGTGTTTCCAGCCTCAGCTGGATGCTAATGGGTCTATCACCGGTGCAGAAACCTTATTGCGCTGGAAGCATCCAGATAAGGGGGTCGTGTCTCCTGCTGAATTTATTCCTGTGGCAGAAGATAGTGGGCTGATAATTCCTTTAGGTAATAAAGTGATAGAAATGGTGTGTCAGTTTTTAATGAATCTGGATGTCAGCGAAATACCGGTCTCTTTCGTTTCCTTATCAGTCAATATAAGTCCAAAACAGTTTAAGCAACCTGACTTTGTGAATTCGATTAAAGAGAAGATTGTTAAGTATAATGTTGATCCTGCCCGATTAATGCTTGAAGTAACAGAAGGTGTGTTAGTTGATAATGTAGAGGATGTTGCGCTAAAAATGCATCAGTTAAAGGAATTGTCGATTCAATTTTCAATCGATGATTTTGGCACGGGTTATTCATCCATGATGTACCTGAAGGGTTTGCCTTTGGGCGAGTTAAAAATTGATCAGTCTTTCATAAGCGATGTTCCAAATAATGTAAGTGGTGTAGCAATAGTTGAAGCCATTGTTTCCATGGCAGAGCATCTTGGCTTACGAGTTGTGGCTGAAGGTGTTGAGAATGTTGAGCAGTTGCAGTTTCTTAAAGGTATCGGTTGTAAGCATTTTCAGGGGTTCTATTTTGATATGCCCTTGTCGGAATCTGATTTTAAGAATAAATATTTTTGTCAGTAATTAGGTGGTAAAAACAGCGTCAGATCATTTAAGTTATTGTCTTTGGTATCCAGTTTCCGGAAGTGATCGAAAAATATCAGAAGTGCGAGAAATTAATAGGGGCAGGCATAATTGATTGTTATACTGCGATTTATTGTAAGTCCCTGTGTTAAGAATTTATTATGTCAGCCATTGTTTCTATATCTAATTTATCTAAAACCTATGCGGATGGTCATCAGGCACTGAAAAATATCAGCCTGGATATTGAATATGGAGAAATTATCGCTCTGCTCGGGCCCAACGGGGCGGGTAAAACCACGCTCATCTCGACTATCTGCGGCATTGTCAATGCCAGTTCCGGTACGGTAACCGTGGATGGTTATGACATTGTTGAAGATTATCGCGTCACCCGCAGTTTAATTGGTCTGGTTCCTCAGGAGCTTACTCTGGGTTCATTTGATACGGTCACGGAGACACTGTGTTTTAGCCGGGGATTATTTGGCAAAAAACCCGCCCCGGCATTAATTGAACAACTATTAAAAGATCTGTCACTGTGGAATAAAAAAGATAACGAGCTGATGTCGTTATCCGGTGGCATGAAACGTCGAGTGTTGATTGGTAAAGCGCTGGTGCATGAGCCACGGGTACTGTTTCTGGATGAGCCGACGGCAGGTGTCGATGTTGAACTGCGAAAAGATATGTGGGCGCTGGTACGACGTCTGCGCGAATCCGGTGTTACCATTGTATTGACGACCCATTATATAGAAGAGGCAGAAGAAATCGCTGATCGTGTTGGCGTGATTAACAATGGTGAACTTCTGCTGGTGGATGACAAACAGGCATTAATGCAGAAACTGGGTAAAAAACAGATGGTGGTTGAGCTCAAGGATGCGATTAGTGAGATCCCTCATGTGTTGTCTGAATGGGTGCTGGAACTTTCTACAGATGGACAGCAATTGACCTATACCTATGACCCACGCAATTTGCATACTGGCATTGCAAGTTTGTTGCGTGCTATCAGTGATGCTGGTTTGTTGCTCAAAGATATTCAAACCACACAAAGCTCGCTGGAAGATATTTTTGTTGATCTGGTGAAGAAAAAAATATGAATATTTATGCCATCAGAGTCATTTATAAATACGAAATGCTGAGATTTAGAAACACGCTGATGCAGAGTTTTGCTTCTCCGGTGATTTCAACTGCACTTTATTTTGTGGTGTTTGGTTCGGCTATCGGCTCACGTATTGAAACCATTAATGGTGTTTCTTATGGCACGTTTATTGTGCCCGGATTAATGATGCTGACACTGTTAACCCAAAGCATCTCTAATGCATCCTTCGGAATTTTCTTTCCTAAATTTACCGGCACTATTTATGAAGTGATGTCGGCACCGATTTCATTTTTTGAAATTCTCATCGGTTATGTTGGTGCGGCCGCTACCAAGTCAATGATTATTGGTCTGGTCATTCTGGGGACGGCCGGATTTTTTGTGCCTTTGAATATTGCTCATCCTGTGTGGATGATGGGGTTTTTAATACTGACCTGTATTTCATTCAGTCTGTTTGGTTTTATTATTGGTCTCTGGGCAACTAATTTTGAAAAACTGCAACTCATTCCCATGCTGGTGATTACACCGCTGGTATTTCTTGGGGGTAGTTTTTATACCATCGACATGCTGCCGCCTGCCTGGCAAACAGTTACTTTGTTTAATCCAGTGGTATATTTGATTAGTGGCTTTCGCTGGAGCTTTTTTGAGGTCTCAGATGTCAGCGTGGCCTTGAGTTTATTTATGGTGCTGGTTTTTCTGATACTCTGTTTGGTAGTGGTCTGGTGGATGTTTAAAACAGGTTATCGCTTGAAACGATAAGATGGTTAATAAACACATGTAAACTGGCATTAATACCTGAGTAAACGGCGGCCAGATTTTGAAGCTGAAGATCTGTTCTCCGGAATCCGGATTATCTAAGGGATGGTCGCCCTGATGAAGTACATTATGCCAGCATGACGGAGCGGAATTTTCTTTGTTAATGAAGAAGAATTGATTATTTAGCAGAAACCAGCGTCAGAATAGTTTATTATTTAATCTCGTAAAACAGTTTCCCCCCGGTTATTTGTCACCATCCAATAAAAAGAAAATACAGCATGAATATAAACACTGTTAGCACCACAGCCTTTGCCGACCAACGTCCAGGAACATCTGGACTGCGTAAAAAAGTCAAAGTCTTCCAGCAGCCTCATTATCTGGAGAATTTTGTACAGTCGATTTTTAATGCACTTGAAGGTTTCAGGGGGCAGACACTGGTGGTGGGTGGTGATGGTCGTTATTACAATCGTGAAGCCTTGCAGATTATTCTAAAAATGGCGGCTGCCAATGGCTTTGGTAAAGTTATTGCCGGTCGAGGTGCGCTGCTGTCCACACCGGCTGCATCCTGTGTTATTCGTAAATACAAAGCCTTTGGCGGCATCATTTTGTCGGCCAGTCACAACCCCGGTGGTCCGAATGCGGATTTTGGTATCAAGTACAATGCCAGTAACGGTGGGCCTGCGGCAGAAAATATTACCGAAGCGATTTATAAACTCAGTCTTGCGATTAATGAATATCATATTAGTGACGCGCCTGATATTGATATCGACAATCTGGGTCAGCAGAAAATGGGCGACATGATTGTGGAAATGATCGATCCGGTTGCTGATTACGCCGACATGATGGAGCAGCTGTTTGATTTTGATGCCATGCGCAAGTTACTGGGCTCGGGTACATTTTCCATGTCATTTGATGCCATGAATGCCATCACCGGGCCTTATGCCCGTGAGATTCTGGAAAAACGTCTGGCGGCACCGGCGGGTACGGTATTGCGCGCTGAACCACTGGTGGATTTTGGTGGTGCTCATCCGGATCCAAATCTGGCTCATGCAAAAGAACTGGTCAGTTTAATGAATGCCAGCAATGCGCCTGATTTTGGTGCTGCATCCGATGGTGATGGTGACCGTAATATGATTCTGGGTAGTCACTTTTATGTCACACCGAGTGACAGTCTGGCTATACTGGCGGCCAATGCCACGCTGGTGCCGGCCTATGCTAAAGGACTCGCTGGAGTTGCGCGTTCCATGCCCACCAGTCAGGCGGTTGATCGTGTCGCTGATGTGCTGGGCATCGACTGTTATGAAACACCTACCGGCTGGAAATTTTTTGGCAATCTGCTGGATGCGGGCAAGATTACACTCTGCGGTGAGGAATCTTTTGGCACAGGTTCAAATCATGTGCGTGAAAAAGATGGTCTCTGGGCGGTTTTATTCTGGTTAAATATTCTTGCCGTGCGTAAACAGTCGGTAGCCGAGATTGTTAAAGATCACTGGCAAAAATTTGGCCGTGATGTCTACACTCGCCATGATTATGAAGGTGTGGCCACCGACGGTGCCAATGCGCTGATGCAGGATTTACGTGCCCGTACCGGTGAACTTGCGGGCCAGACGTTTGGCAGTTATCGTGTTGAGCATTGTGATGACTTCAGTTACACCGATGTGGTGGATAACAGTACCAGTAGCCAGCAGGGAATACGCATATTGTTCAGCAATGGCGCCCGCATTGTTTATCGTCTGTCAGGTACCGGTACCGAAGGTGCTACGTTACGTGTTTATATCGAGCAGCCGGAAAAAGATCCGGCAAAACTTGAAAACGATCCTCAGCTATTATTATCAGAACTGATAAAACTGTCTGCGTCGGTTGCTCACATTGAAAATTATACCGGACGTCATGTGCCGGATGTGATTACCTGATCAGTCAGGTTCAATTGGCCAGAAGGTGCAAGTGTGCTAACTGAAAAACAACAGTTGTTAAATCGTATTGCAGAAAAAGAAGCTCAGCTGTTTCATGTCACCAAAGCGGCGAGCAACTGGAATGCCAGTCGCTATAAAACATCTGGCTATGTGCAGACATCCCGGGTTTATGTGAGAACTTTGCAGAAAGACATCAAAGATCTCAAAAGTAAACTTGCCGTGATTGAAAATAAAAAGAATCATAGTGGTTAGAATGAGGATTTAATTTTGATTCTCAGATACGGTGGGTAATTCCTTATACACCTGTTCGACTACAGAGTTCATTTCTGCATCGGATACGGGAAGATAATAAAACTCTTCGCCATTATTTTGCATGGCTTCTAAATCAAGCAGCGTACCGGGAGGAAGATCATCACCATTACCAAGATCACCTTTAACGGCATAAATAACCCAGCGTGGACCTTCAAGGGATAACACCAGGTAAGATGCATCGGCTACAGCCAGTACGCTGTGAGCGGCTAACTGACTTGCGGAACCGTAGCCCAGAACAATACCACCACCCAGCTCATAGCTGGTGGGTACAATAATGGCTTTTGATAATTCATATACGCCTACGCCGGTGCCGGCGACAACCGATGCAGTAGTGCCCGCTACCAGCGTGGTCCCTGCCAGTAGATTACCAAACACCTGCGAGGTGGCTGATACGGCTTCACCGCTAACCACCACAGCTGAACCGGTTACTGCGCCGGCACCTCCGGCCACCACGCCAACGGTACCTGCGCCCAGAGTAACACCCGCAGCTGTTAATGGAACACCAATGTATTGCATGCTTTTGCCTGAGATGTAGCCGACACCTTTAACTACATTGGCTGAGACCTCGCCGGTGACAACGCTGCCGGCGCCAATGGTAGCGATGCCGGCAGCGGTTGTTCCTGCGGCCAGGTTTCCTGCAGTGATTTCGAATAGACTAAACACGGAAGCAACGGCTGCTTTTGCGCTCGGTGCTACCAGATCGTAAGTGGCGCCGAGAGTATTCCAGCTTACTTCTATGGCCAGATTGGTAACAGCAATGCCTTCCTTAACAATCACCATGGCCGGGAATGCTGTCAGGTTAACCGCAATATAGCCCACTGAACCCGCGCCCAGTTTTGAAATCGGTTTAACCAGTCCATCCCAGAGGATGCCTTGCAAAACCCAGCGAGATGATTTTAGAAGCGCCAGTCCAAAGCCGGTAACGCCAACGCTATCTCTAAATGAGTCGCCGGCTTTTTTGAAAGATTGCTGTACGTCGTCGGTATAGCTACCGGCGGTGTCCGTAATTAGATCCGTCATAACATGGCTGTATTGTTCTCGCGTGGTATTGGCCTCAACAACAGCGCTGGTAAAATTACTTAATTCTGAGGCATCAGCAATATCTTTTGCGCGGCTGGATATTTTTTCAGGTACTGCAACATAGCCTTTAATAAATTCATCACCGGCATAGAACAAACTTTTCTTTGCGGCGATAGTGGATTTTTCTGAAATGTTTTTGCCAATGCTCCATGAAGATCTAATGGTAGACATTCCGGCAGTTGTTAAAGAGCTGGAAAGTTCATCGCCAACAGATTCGGTGCTTTTTTCAACGGCGATGCCATAGTGTTTTATTTCCGCTGCGGATTTTTTGCCTAAATCCCAGGCTTCTAATGTAATGTTTTTTCCGGTGTCAATTGAGCGGTCGATAATGAGTGTGCCCACGGGGCGTGAAATGTCGGTGACGCTTTCGCCCAGTTGATCGCCTGTAGATTTAACTGTTTTTGCGTAATCAAGGCTGAGTTTGCTTCCGGTTGGCACAATGTAAACTGAATCGGCGGCGTTTTTTAATGAGGTCAGGAATGACTGACGGGCCTGCATGCCCATCATCTCAAAAGCAAGATTTGTTGCTGATTCACCAGCGGGTATCAGTTTTATTTCTGTATAGGGTACCTGGAATGCGCCATTATCATAAAGGGAGGTATGACCCTGTTTAACCAGTTTGCGTGTATATTGTAGCGGGTCATCATTCGTGGTGGTGGTGCTACAGGCCGTGACGGTAAGAAACAATAATATGCATGATGTTGCTTTCGTATTCTGCCTGATTGTCCGGATGATATTATTCACGTAAATCACTGGGTAACTTCTCCAAAACATTTTTGATAACAGTCGCATCATCAGACAGTATTTTGATTTCTATGCCTTCCTGTTCAAGTGCGTTGAGATCAACAACGCTTCCTACCGGTAAGCTGTCAATGCTGGTACCGGTATCATTGCTGCTTTTGACATTGCCCCTGGCATAGGCAATTACCAGACGCGGTCCGTCATAGGCCAGGAAAATAGCGCTATCAATAGCACCCATAAATACATGAGCGGGTAATGCTGTGAGTGCGTTATAACCCAGTACAACTGCGGAGCTTGCCTGATTGATAACAACTTTACTGCTGCCTGCAACTGCATCATAGCTTATGAAGGCGACATACTTTCCGGTATCAGCCGCGGTTAATGCAACATCGCTGGTGGCTGTAACCAGTGGTGCGGCAGCGGTAAAGGCAACCTGGTTAACGGCACCAATACTGGCACCGGTTACATAGGTTAGCGGTGTTGTGCCCAGTGATAATATCGCCATGCCACTTAGCAGTCCGGCTTCGACAGTGGGTGATATTATTTCAACGCCTAATTTACCCGTATAAAAAACAGTTGTGCCAACGGCTTCAATGGTTCGACCACTGACACTGATCGCGGTGGCTGTGGGTAGAAATACAAGTTGTGCCGCGCCTTTGGCGCCTACGGTTGCTGTGTTGGCAACTGTTTTCGCGCCAGGTTTAAACAGTCCCTGATAAAGGCCTTTGGCGTAGCCGGTGATGATATGAAAAAGCCCGCCAATGGCGCTGGAAGATTGCCCCGATTTTTGATACTCATCATTAAAAGCATTCGCCGCATCACCGAATGAATTGCGCCAGCTGGCACCAATATGAAGAGAGTAGTCATCCTGAATTTTAGATGTGATTTCGTATATGTTTGAAAAATCGTTATTCAGATGCTGAAAATAATCACCCGGCTGATTTAATAATGTTTCGCGGGTTGATTGAGTGCGTTGGCCTATATGAATATTGCCTTTAATGAATGAAGACCAGCCCTGTTTAAATGATGACTGGCCATAGTCGATCTGCATGGCAGCGAGTTCCGACGAAGTGGCAAGCATTTTACCCGTGATACGAGTGCCGGTCTGGAATGTCTGTTTGCCAAGCTGAAGAGAAAGATCCCAGTGTTTTGAAAGTGCTTCAGCAAATTCATCATTTTGTTGAGCTATGGAGCTGGCCGCAAGAGATATTGCCTGACGGGATGAGATGACAGATTTCTGCTGGGCATAACTGAGCGCTTTGTCGCTCGAGGTAATGACATACCAGCCTTCTTTATAGAGAGCCTGATGACCACGCATATTAGCCATGGTAAACGGAATAATATCTTCGACAGGTTTTTGCTGAGTTGACGCTGTCTGATTTTGTGGATTAGGTGAGGCACATCCAGATAAAAATATAATTAGCGTATAGATGGCAGATAGAGAAATTTTAAACATACTCACCTAATCCTTTGCGAGACCGTTCTTTTCGGCTTCTACTTGTTGAGAGATACTAGCAACAATTTGCATAAATATCTCTAACTTATTACTGACGTCGATCAATTCATCAGTTGTTAATTTTTTATAGCCACGTGGAAATGACCAGCCATAACCCCATCGATAGGAAGTGGGAAAATAAGGTGAGCCACCGATTCTGACACCGGCAAGCATAATGTCAGCAATCTCAGGTTTACCTACTTTTGCAACGCAGTTCCTTAATGATAAATCTGCTTCCATGCGTTCATCATAACTGCCGCCTTTCCAGTAGGCCAGGTCATGCTTTACGCAACAGTCCAGCCATAGTGATTGCTGTGAGATAGTGCCATCAGGAAATGAGCTGCAACCATCTGTGGTAAAGGTTTTTAAATTGTCTGCTATTGCCATGACGGGATTAATGGTGAGCAATAAAAAAATACTGGCGATTCTCATTTTATGATTCTCCCTGTAAAAATGATTTTTTATACTAACAGTAATTAATCAGATGTATTCTTTTTCCAGAAACAATGACAACTTCCCAGCAGTGCGGTGGCAATAGAAAGCTCAATTGTCGCCAGTGTGATAAGCATTATGTAGTGATCGTGTATCTGTTTGGATAAAAAAAGTCCCAGTGCAATCATGGAAAATAGAAACATATAAAACCGAAACCGGTAGAATTGCCAGATCCTGGGTTGATTGAGTGATTCAATGCGCTTCAGGTTTTTCAGGCAGAGTTGTTGATATAAATATTTTGCTTTTATAACACCGATGAGAAATCCTGCCAGAATTGCCAGCCAGGTCCACCCTTGATCGGGATTAATGCGCTCCACTTCAATAAACAGATGTGTACTTTTAATATAGAGGACAATAAAACCACTGCACCAGACCAGTGCGGAGAGCCATTTAAGTGTAACCGCTGAAGCAGAGAACATAGCGTTGTTAATTATCCTGGATCAGAGGTAGATCAACATAAACCCGGGTGCCCTGGCCCGGTGTGCTATCCAGTAAAATACCTCCCTGGTGTTGTTCAATTATATTTCTTACGATGCTTAAGCCCAGACCGGTGCCGCCTGTTTGCCGAATATTGGAACTGTCTGCACGACTGAAGCGTTCAAATGCATGTTCTATGAAATCAGGCTCAATACCGGCGCCATGGTCAATGACAGCGATGCGTGCCATATCTTCATGTTTGTAAGCTTCAATTTCTATATTTTGTCCAGGCTGTGAAAATTTTGCGGCATTTGATAACAGATTGTACATGACCTGCATAAGACGGTTATGATCAGCATTGACTATCAGTGTTTCACTAACCGGTTGTAGCTGGTAGTGCACCTGGTATTGATCAGCATAATTTTTATTGGATTCTACTGCGGCCATAAGGAAATCTGACAGCTTGACAGGCTGGAAAATCATTTCCATTTTTCCAGATTCAAACTTATGGATATCAAGAATATCGTTAATGATCAGTAAGAGTTGTTTGGTGTTTTTTTCGGCTATATCGAGAATTTGTTTGTATTCAAAGCTTTCCGGTTTTAATGCATTCCCTGACAGCAAACTGATTGCGCCGCGTATTGAGGTTAGTGGTGTCCGCAGTTCATGACTAACTGTGGAAATGAAATCATTTTGGAGTTGTTCTACTTTTAAGCGCTCGGTGATGTCATCTGCCAGTGAAGCAACGCCGATAACGTTTCCCTGAGGGTCAATCAGTGGGGTGTTATACCATTCACAGTTGATGCGGTGACCGTCTTTGGTGATATTATCATTGGTACTTTTCATGCCGCCTTTTTGTTCGAGTAGTGCTAACCAGATATCATCTACTATGGGTTTTATTTCATCGGGTACAATCAGTTCAGTAGCATGCTTACCCATGGCCTCTTCTTTGCTGTAACCAAAGATGTGTTCTGCTGCCGGGTTCCAGTCGGTGACATGAAAATCAGTTGACCACTCAATAACTGCCAGTGGTGTTTGTTGAACATGTAGCATCAGTTTTTGCTGGGATTCGAGTAAGTCCTTTTCGTGATTCAGGCTTTCCTGTCGCAGAGTAATATTCTGTTGAGATGTTTCATAATTACGTTGAATACCACTTATGGACAATAATAGAAACAGACTGGTCATTATGCCCATGGCCAGTGACATGGTAGTCTGTAGCATGAAGAATTGAATAATCAGTGGTAATAACGACGGTAATACAAAAGCCAGTGCAAGCTGACGGATATAGGCCAGACCGATAAGTGCTGCTGCGCAGTTACCAGCGATGACAAAGGCAATAAATGCCTGGTGAGGAACTGATTCACTCGGAAATAAAAATACACTGACAGCCCCCCACGCAAGGCCTGTCATCAGGTGTGCGATTAATAAATAATGCAAAAGGGTTTGCGGATTTGACGGGCTATCAGCCGTCTGATGATAACTATATAGACAGAGGATGCGTAATGATGTGGCGAACATAAACATGCCAAACCAGATAAGCAGGTGTTGATGATTTTCTACTTGCCATAATATGGTGGTCAGAATAGTGGCATTGATAATAGAGCCACCCAGACTTAATGGTAATGCAGTGAACAATAATTTGAGTTGTTCAGTTAATATGCGATCAGTGCTGATAACCGTATTTCCTTGGTTGTCTGGGTAAATGGCAAAGCCAGGCTTTGTTAAATTAACAATTATTATCTATCCAGATATATAAAGAATAAAAGCTGTTTGCTTAAAAGTCTAGCTGGATATTTCTGTTGATATTAAGCATTGGCTATATTTGGTTGCAGTATTACTGTTGTGTAAGCAGAAAACAGTTGTTGGCGTGCCAAACGAATATAGGAAATTAAGTAATAATTAATATGCTTGTGTTATTAATAAAAAAATCAGCTGGTCATTTATATTCGGCTATTGAGGATCATGGCTTTCCTGTTATGATGACTGCTTGCGTGGTACTTTATATTTTACGCGCCTTGATTTAGGGGCAACTGAATTTGCTGTTTTAAAATTTAACAGGAGAGTTCTCATGAAATATTATTTGTCTCTATTTTTTGTTCTGTCATTGACCATGATGTATCCGGCACAGGCCTCAAATGGATATTATCCGCCTGGCCAGTCAATTGAGAATCCTGCAAAGACGATTCATGATGCACTGAAAAAGCTGCAGGCATTTGGTGCTAATCGTGATAATGCCAAACCGGAATTACTGCGTAATTTTCTTGAAACTAAAATTATTCCGCATTTTGCTTTTGATCGGATGACCGACTGGGTAGCAGGTCCTTATGCGCGTCGTATGAGTGCGGCAAACATGAGGGAGCTGGAAGCTAACGTCAAACAGGCTTTTCTTGATAGTCTGAGTAAGCATCTGGGGGATTATGATACCAGTGGAGCCAGAGTGACTATTAAGCCAGTGCAATATCGTGGTTCAGGCCAGGCCCAGGTGACTGCACTAATTTATAGTGCCAGACCCTATCCTGACCGACTGGATTTTCGCATGCAGACACAGGGTAATGGCTGGAAGATTGTTGATGTCACTGCCAATGGTAACAGTGCTGCACTCTATTATCGCCGACATTTTATATCTACTTTAAGGCAGTATTAACAGGTTACAAAAGATTCCGGATAGATGTGGGTTCATTGTGTGATGATGACAGATTAATTGATGTGTTTGCGGGTAGAGTTTTTTTCAATGTCGCTGTTAATGTCAGCTGCTTTTTCTAGAATAGCATCAACCTGTTCACAATGGCAGCTGCAGTTTAAAGGGTTGTCAATATCCAGTCTGGTTTTAAGTCGTCGTGGATCATTGCAGTTTGCGCATATTTCATGACCAATGGCGCGGAGCAGTTTGTCGCGCCATTGTTTATAGGTATCGTTAATGTCAGTCTTTTTATTCATGTCCATTTGTTGTGACATTTAGTGTTAATAACAAAAGCTAAAAAATAACGAAGAGATTAGCCTTTATTAACCATTGATCATAAAAAATAACCTCTCCGTTTAGGTAACTAATTAAAGTTATATTGTGTCGTCGCCCCGGCAATGACGGTTACTGAAGTCGTGCCAATAAAGTTGATAACATCATTGGTCTCATTATTGTCGTTATTCGCTTCACAGGTGAAGCTGAGTGTGTATATACCGGCATCCAGAAATCCAACGGCATAGGCATTGCTGTTAGACAGCAAGGCGGTTGTGATCGGGTCAGGTTCAACGCCATCAACATCATCCGGCGTCACATTATCACCAGCAAATACGTACACGGCATAATCACTACCAATGCAGGCGGTGTCGCTTAAAGTCGCAGGGCCTACATTGCCACTAATATGGCCTACATGGTCATTCTGCACCATACGTAAGGTAGGTTTCAGTTTATAGGCATCTGAATGCATATTGGGCATGAGTACCGATTTACGTAAATCAAAATCAATGGTAAAGCTGACGGCGCCACCATCCGTGATATCAAAACCACGATTCAGTTTGAGACCGGTTTGATCACCACTGGGTACATAAAGTGGGTGTCTGCCATCGTCACGATCAATGTAAGAATAATCGCTGGATGTCTCGCTGGTAAGAACTTTGAGGCGCATCCACTCATAGTGCCCCGCCGCCAGCACATAATTGACCAGTAACGGTTCACTATTGGGTCCTTGCTGGCTCAACAGGTCAATCATTTTAATGGCGGGATCGCCATTGTCGTCAACAAAGTCGATGTCATAGGCCGGATCACTTTCGGGCTTGATGGATACGCCATTAAAAGCAACAACGACAGCCAGAGCACTGTCCACTGGGGCATCGGTAATATTCAGGCTGAGTTTACCAGTGCCCGTACTGCTGGAATCGCAGGCGGTTAATAGCAGGGCAAAAGACAACAGGGAAAAGAAACGGGTAATGGGCTGATTTAACATTTGTATATCCTACTAAATTCATCATTTGTTATTACAACTGCAATTTTATCATTGAGAAAATCCTGGATTTGTGAGCATGATCAATTACTGTCTTTATTATTTGTATGGTGTGTATCAATTAGACGAACGGTTATATATGAGGTGGAGGGGAAAGGCCTGTTAATAAATAAATTTCAATAAATAAAATAAGGTCTTGATAAGAAAAAGTAATTTCCCATGGGCTTTTATGGAGACATTGATCAGTCACTACTATACTGATAATAATCTGATCAATCCTTGAAAATTATGTATAAAAATATCCCCTGTTATTTTGCAGGCCTGATTCTGTCATTGTCGGCACATGCAGAAGATTCTATTTCAGCTGATTTGTTTAATCAGCTGCAGCAGGATATTCAGAAATATTCTGAAATCGCAACTGAAACAAAACAGAATGTTGATTACATGCCCTACGTGGTGTCGGTGTTAACTGCCACTGAGCTGGAGCAATTGGGTATTGTTACCTTGCGCGAGGCGCTGGCCATTATACCGGGTGTGGATATGTCGGTGGGTATGGCGGGTATTAAAAATCCAATATTACGCGGATCCAATCCTTATGCCTTCGGGCAGTCAAAACTGGTAATTGATGGGGTGGCCGTTAACGATAGCCTGTTTGGTGGTTATAGTCAGTATCTGGAAATGCCGACACAAATAATTCAGCGTATTGAGGTGGTACGCGGGCCGGGTTCGTTGCTAAGCCACGTCAATGGATATGCTGGTTCTATACATGTGATTACCAAAGCTAACAGGGATGATGGGTTTGCCAGGCCTGATGATATGTTTGCTGCTACAGGTTCACATGATTATAAAATGGCCGGCTTTAATGCCTCTCATGTGCAGGGTGATTTTGAAGTTAATACCGATCTGTTTTATCAGGAACATGATCTGACATTGCCTGTGGGAGCAGATTTATTTGGTAATTCTGGTGATACTAATCAAAGCCTGGAAAATTATCATCTGGGTGTTAATGCCAGTTTTGAAAACTTCCAGCTTAAAAGCCGTTTTGCACAGAATAACAGTGGCGTAAGTTATGGTCAGTCATTTAGTTTTAGTCAGGACCCAACGGATTATCTGGATATAGGAAACAATTATATCGAGTTGTCATATACGTTTGAAATTAATGCAAAGATTAATGTCATTATGGCGCTGGGCTATTTTGATGAGAATCGGCAATTACAAAATAAAATGATGCCAGATAGTGTGATGCTTCCTGGTGGCAGATATTTTCTGGTTGATTATAGTGAGCAGACCTTATTTCAGCAGCTTGAGTTTAAAATAAATACATTTGATCAGCATAGTATAACCAGCGGATTGTTCTTATATCAAAGTGATATAGGCGATAATATTGGCAGTGCCTCTATAGATGGGTTGTTGACTTTTACCACGGCAGCTTTATTAGAGGATACGGATCGCAATTTGGTGTCGTTTTATATTGATGATCTGATTAATGTGAGTGAAAAAACGTCCATGCAAGTGGGCTTGAAATTTGATCAGTACAACGATGTTGATAATCAATTATCTCCTCGTGTAGCCTACGTTTATCGTTATGATGACGATAATATTTATAAATTAATGTATACAGGTTCATATAGAGAGCCGTCATGGCGTGAACAATATTTAATGCCTCAGCCGCTTTTTAATGCAACCAGAGATGTGGAAGAAGAAACTGTTGATGCCTATGAGGCCGCTTATATTCATAAAACGGCATTACACAGTCATATTAAGTTAAATGTTTTTTATCTGGAAAATAAAGATCAGATTCATGCTCAGAATCCGGCTAATGCGTTTGATAACAGTGGTGATGGTGAGTTATATGGTCTGGAAATGGAGTATAAAACAAGATTATTAAATAAAGATCAGTTTTATCTGAATTATTCATTTGTAGATGGTAATAATGTCGGTGATGAGCTGGCGAATAGCGCCAGGAATATGATTAAGGGATATTATATTCATTATTTGAATGACGATTTCTCGATTTCAGGATTATTCAGGTATATCGATGAAAAAGATCGTCCTGCTACTGATTTAAGAAATCCGGTAGAAAGTTATGGCCTGGTTGATGTTTCTGCTCGTTATCAGACATCTAAGTCTGATCTGTCTTATGCTTTTTCAGTAAAGAATATATTCAATGAGGAATATTTTCTTCCGTCATTAGTAAGCAGGTATCCAGGAGATTTTCAACAGGAAGGTCGTAGTGTGGTTTTTAGCCTGAAGAAGGTTTTTTAATATGGCCAGGCTGAATATAATGATAGTGCTGCTGATTGTGACTGTGTCGTCAATGGCGACTGAGTATGATCCGTTGCTATTAAAGACCCAGGCATCTATATTTCCAAAAATTATTTTACTGGATAAGGATGTTGAATCAAAGCTTGAGTCAGACAAAATTGTAATATCAATAGTGTATTCCGAAAATGATTTTGAGAATGCAATTAGGCTTAAAAATCTAATTGAGGATAGTTATAAGAAAAATCTGGCCAATAAAGTTTTATTAGTCCGGCTTGTTGATTTCAGGGAGTTTGAAAAAGAGAATATTGCAACTGCATATTATTTAATGCAGGGTGAACCTGATGTGCATAAAAGTATAACTTCACATGCGGGAAAGAACAGGCGCGTTTGTTTTAGTTATAATTATAAAGACTTCGAAAATAATGCTTTGATCAGTTTACTGATAAAGGAAAAGACATATATTTATCTCAATAAATCTGCGGTTCATGCTTACGATATAAAATTCAATCCAATGTTTTATAAAATAGTAAAAGTTCTGGAATGAAGAAAACATCAATATCAATAAAGATTACACTGGCGTTTTTGCTGGTATCTGTAGTGACCTTGTTGGGTCTTTATTTTGTTTTCTTTTATTTGTTCGAACAGCATATGCTTGAGGTCGAAAAAGACAAAGCTGCCCTGATTGCACAAACAATCGAGCCAATGATCGGCATGAATCATTATCTTGGTATGAATGAAGAAATTGCCAATATTGGTCAGCAAATAATAAAGCATAAGCAGGTGGTTGGTCTGGCTGTTACTATGGGGGGAGAGATTCTATGGAGTAGTGTCGAAAATGATAGTCGTGATCATATCCATGTTTCGTATCCGATAGAAGATCCAGTGACGTCAATGGTTATTGGTGCTATTGATTTAAGTTACACAATGGACTCTTACAATAATGCAATAAATGATGTTAAGGAAACTTTGCTTTATTATTTTGGCATGTTGTCGTTGGTTTTTGCGTTGTTTGCCATGTTTAGTAGATATTCATTAAGTCCGTTAAGTAAAATAGCAACAATTGTACAGAGATATCAGCTGGGTTCTGATATTGATTTTTCTAATGTGCGTCTGGAAACGGAAACTGGTGCGATCACAGATGCTTTTCAGCGTATGGTGGCCAATATACGTGAATATACTGTATTGCTTGAGCGGTACAAACATTCTGTTGATGAGAGTTCCATTGTTAGCAGAACAGATCTTGAAGGTCGTATTACTTATGTGAATGATGAGTTTTGTCGTGTTAGTGGTTATTCGAGAGATGAATTAATTGGTCAGAAACATTTTTTGATCAGGCATCCGGATACGCCAGATTCAACCTATGCCGAATTATGGGCAACTATAAAGGCAAACAGGATATGGAAATCTACACTTAAAAACAGACGTAAAGATGGTAGTGCTTATTATGTGAAAGCAACCATAGTTCCTATTCTGGATGAATCAGACGCTGTTATAGAATACATGGGGATTCAGCATGATATTACCCAGATTATCGAGCAGCAGGAAAGGATTTTGCGCCAGGCAACGGATATGATTACCGGGTTGCCGAATCGAGTCAAACTGGAAGAGGATCTGAAAACGGTAGTCTCGCCAAAATTTGCAATTCTAAATATCGATAATTATCAAATTATTAAAGATTATTATGGTTATGATGTGGGTAATCAAGCCTTACAGGAAGTTGCCAGGATTTTACAGGTATTTTTAAAAAATCATAATGTTACAGCTTATAAACTGGCGTCAGGCGAGTTTGGTCTTCTGGCAGGCGACGAAACAATTGACATTGATTTCTTTTATCTTATTTGTCAGCATATTGTGCAAAAAATTGAAGAGCACACTGTGAATATTCTGGATAACTCCTTTGACTTCAGTGTCTCTATTGGTGTTACTCATGATGAGAGGCATCTGTTAACTTATGCCGGTCTGGCATTAAAGCATGCGCAGGATACAAGAAAAAGCACAATTCTGTATGAATCAACGGAAAATCTTATTTATCATTATGAAAATAATCTTGTCTGGACAAAGAAAATAAAACTGGCCTTAAAAGAAAATCGTATAACTGTATTTGTTCAGCCTATACTGAGCGCGAACGAACTCAGGGTTGAAAAATATGAGTGTCTTGTCCGTATGATTGATGAAGACGATAACATTATTTCACCTTTTCATTTTCTTGAAATTGCAAAACAGTCAAAGCTTTATCATCAGATTACCCGGCAGGTTATTGATGTGTCATTTGCCGCTTTTTCAAAAATAGACGATGTGCAGTTTTCTATCAATCTGACAGTTGATGATTTGTTGCATCGTGAGACAATGGAATTCCTGATTAAGAAAATAACGGAAAGCAGTCTTGCCTCTCGGCTGGTGCTGGAGATTGTCGAGTCCGAGGGCATTGAAACATTCGTTGAGATATCAGATGCTATACATCAGTTTAAAAAACTGGGTTGTAAAATTGCAATTGATGATTTCGGTACAGGGTATTCGAACTTTTCCTATTTAATGCAGCTCAATATTGATGTCATAAAAATTGATGGTTCATTAATTAAAACTATCGACACAGATAAAAGGTCGCAGATTATTTCAACAACGATTATTGATTTTTCACGACAGTTAGAGCTGTCTACGGTTGCTGAGTTTGTACATAATGAATCTGTTCTTGATTATGTTCGGAGTATTGGTATTGATTATGTGCAGGGGTATCATCTTGGTGAGCCTGTGCCTATCGATGTTTTGTTGACTGATTCTATAGCCAGTAACTAGATTTCCACCCTGTAACGTTATCCATATCGCCCGAAATATAAATGACAAATAGTTATGTTTTGCCTTTTTGGTCGGGCACTATTCGTATACACTTCCGTTTTATTTTTCAACACTACTAAAGTTTCAGGTTTAAGGTAAAACCAGTTATGTCCACAGGGTCAAAAAAAGTTATTTTTGCTGCGCTCATTGGCAATGCTCTCATTGCTATTACTAAATTTATTGCCGCCATGATTACCGGTAGTTCCGCCATGATGTCCGAAGGCATACACTCTCTGGTTGATACCGGTAATCAGGTGCTGTTGCTGCACGGACTCAATCAGGCAAAAAAACCTGCAGATGAACACTTCCCTTTTGGGCATGGTAAGGAAATATATTTCTGGAGTTTTATCGTTGCTATTCTGATTTTTGCCCTGGGCGGTGGTATTTCCATTTATGAAGGCATATTGCATTTATTTAACCCTGCACCAATAAGTAATCCACTGGTGAACTATATTGTGCTTGGTATTGCCATTCTGTTTGAGGGCGGTGCCTGGTATTTTGCCCTGCGTGAGTTTAGTCGTGCCAAAGGCAAGTGGGGCTATATTGAAGCTGTACAACGTGCCAAAGATCCTTCTGTGTTTGTTGTTCTGTTTGAAGATTCGGCGGCCATGCTGGGTCTGCTGGTTGCCTTTTTAGGTGTTGCCCTGAGTCAGTACACCGGTTTTGTTTATTTTGATGGTATCGCATCCATTCTCATTGGTTTAATTCTGATTGGTACCGCAATCTGGCTGGCTTATGAAACCAAGAGTTTACTCATCGGTGAAAGTGCTAATCAGCATGTCGTTAAAGGGATTCGTGAGATTTTGCGGGCCAGTCCGGTCATAGAACAGGTAAATGAAGTGTTAACCATGCATATGGGGCCGGATTTTATTCTGGCTAACTTAAGTGTGGATTTTAAAAACACGATTACGGCAGAGCTGGTTGAGCAGGTTATTGCTTCACTTGATGAGAACATCAAACAGGCCTATCCCCAGGTAAAGCGCATTTTTATTGAAGCCGAAAAAGCTTCCGGGCACAAAGCAAATGCTAAAGCCAGGTTGGCGAAGTAATGTCTGTTTGTCGGCTTCTCGCGTCTACGGTTTTCATCTACCAAAATACATGAAAGCCGTTCAGTAATAACAACGGGCCGTGTGACTGTTTTTGTTATAATGCATCACAGTTAATTACTGTTCTTGCTTGCTATGGTGAGAAATCGTTAAGGCTGTTGTTTTGAAAATACATTATTCTCGTGATCCAGTCATTGACCGTTCATTACGTCACTCGGTGCGTGATGGTGCAGCCTACGCGGTGATGACCGGTAGTGGTGAAACTTATTTTTCTGCATTTGCTGTTTTTCTCAAGGCATCTACGGCCCAGATTGGCTTTCTGGCATCGGTGCCAGCATTGCTGGCTTCGTTTGCACAATTGTTATCTGCCTGGCTGGGGCATCTATACGGTAACCGCAAAACCCTTATTCTTATCGGTGCAGGTTTGCAGGCACTGATCTGGATTCCGATGATGCTATTACCCTGGCTGGCCACCGACTATCGCGTTGAAATATTCATTAGCTGCGTTATTTTTTATTACGCTTTTGCCAATCTGGCTGCGCCACAATGGTCAAGCTTAATGGGCGAACTGGTCACTGAAAAAAAACGTGGCCGTTTTTTTGCCCGGCGAACACGCATTTCCAGTATGACGTCTTTTATCGCTTTGGTAATGGCTGGTTTATTGCTGCATTATTTTGATAGCGCCACGGCGACCAGGACAGGTTATTTAATTCTGTTTGGTATTGCGTTTATTTCACGGCTGGTATCATTTTATCACCTGGCAAAAATGTATGATCCTCCCGGCCATGTGGCTGCTATTGAGGTTCCGGTTGAGCAACTGACCTGGAAGCAGTTAAGGCAATCCCAGTTTGCCGGGTTTTCCATGTATTTCGCCCTGATTCAGTTTTGTGTCGCCATCGGTTCGCCTTTTTTTTCCATTTACCTGTTACGTGATCTGGGGTTTAGTTATATTGAATTTATGGCCTGTACGGCGGCAACAGTGTTAATGCAATTTCTGACGCTCAATCGTTGGGGGCGTATTTCGGATATTTTTGGTAATCGGATTATTCTGAGTCTTTGCGGAAGTCTGATACCGTTCGTGCCGTTTTTATGGTTGTTCTCGCCTAACTTTTACTACCTGCTGGTGGTGCAGGCTTTCGGGGGTATGATCTGGGCCGGCTTTAGTCTGAGTGCCAGTAATTTTCTCTATGACCTGATTCCGCAGAATAAACGGGCTACTTATATGGCATCCCATAATGTGTTGGCCAGTGTGGGTGTTTTTTGTGGCGCTTTGCTCGGCGGTTATCTGGGGTCTGTGTTGCCGCAGCAATATAATCTGTTCGGCATCGAAATCCAGTTTATCAGTCAGCTGTACAATATTTTTCTACTGTCTTTTGTGCTTCGGCTAATAACATCGTTATTACTGATTCCGCGATTAAAAGAAACTCGTCGCGTTAAACCGGTCAGCGTCAGGCGACTGGTGTTCAGAATCGTGCGCTTTAACCCTTTATCCGGTTTTAACTTTGAAATTATCAGTAGTCGTAGCAAAGGTCCCTGATCATTAAAAAATTTAATGCCCTTATTAATTGTCGTTGACGTAAGTCAATATTCTAATTTGCTTATGTCCTATTCTATTATTAACTAAGTGGGTAAATTGAAGCATTCAATGGCCACTGTATAAGCCTGACGTGTACTGGAATGGCATGTTTTTTAGCAACAAGTAAGTCGCTGTTTCGGGCAACGTAAAAATATAATAACAATGGGCAATACGCTGGCTAAGCCGGGTTTAGCGTAGTATCTGAATTTATAAAAAAGTTTATCAGGGGATAGCAATATCCCATTAATGATTTTCTAATGTTATCCCTAATATGGAGGGAAGCGCCATGAATTATAAGATACAGTCCCATCGTTTGATGATGGTCCTTTTTGCAGCAATCCTGAGTTTGGCTGGTTGTGCGGATGATGGTAAAGACGCAGATCCAGCTGTTCTTGCGGCATTGCAGGCACAGGTCACTGCTCTGGAAGAAGCTCAGGCAGCGGCGGCACTGGATGCTGCGATAAACGTCGGCGCCGAATCATGTGCGCTATGTCATACCGGTGATGGTTCGATTGCCCTGTCGGGTGCCGGGCATCAGGCGGAATATGATAAGTATAATAACGCCAGTGCCTATGTGCTGACGATTACAGGTGTTGTGAGTACCCCTCAGGGAACTTCACCTGAAACCTATAACTCAACTATGACCTTCACCATTACTCATAACGGATCAGCCTATGTTGATGCGGGACTGAGTGGGCTGGCCCAGAAGAGATATTATGCGTCACTTTACGACAGTACGACTCGAAGATTTAATTTCGCTTTCTCTTATGCAAATCCAACAGCCACAGGCACTCCAGGTGAATACACTGTAACAGCAACAGGCAAAGATTTTGCTCCAGAGTCTTCCAATGCCCAGGTCTATGCCTACATTGCGGCTGGCGCACTGGATACTGAAGGCATGACCCTGTATGAAGATGTCGCCAACGCGGGTTTGGCCTTTGGTGATGCGAATACCTATGTGTCCGCTGCCAATGTAACCGCCTGTGAAGGCTGCCACGGAACGCCTTACATGAAACACGGTTATCGAGCTGCTCAGGTAGCTGGTCTGTCGGATTTTGGTGGTTGTAAGAGCTGTCATGTCGATACCACTAACGGTACTCATCCAGACTGGCAGTTGTTAGCCGATGATCCTGCGCGTTACGCAGAACTCGATGCACTGGCTAAAGCCTGTCCTGATACGAGTTGTGATTCGATCAGGGAAAATATGACAGCTGATGAACTTTCCAAGTATGCCTATACACGTCGTATTATGAATGACGTGCATATGTCTCATAACATGGAATTTCCTTATCCACAGGAAATGTTTAACTGTGCCACCTGTCATGAAGGTAAGTTGACCGGTGCATCAGGTGTGCTGGCAGATACAAACTATGAAGCAGAAACCTGTATTAGTTGTCATGCAATAGATAATCTGGAAGCCAAAATGCTGGCCACAGCTTTGGGTGTAACCGTTCACCAGGGTTTCCTTGATGCGGGTAACTTGAAAACTCAGTCATGTAATGTATGCCATTATGTGGGTGGGGCAGGTCCTGCGCTGGTTGAAATTCATACCGGGTATAATCCTGAAATTTATGCGGATGCAACAGGCCTCAAATTCTCCGATGCCTATATTGCAACAGTTGATGATGCATCTTTTGATTCAGCGACTAACATTCTTACCATTAACTTCAGTGTAACCGAGGTTACGCCAGTGTCAGGATTTGCGGTAGACACTGTCGTACCCACTGTGCTGGTAGGGCTGTATGGTTATGACACCAAGCATTTCATTGTAGCGCCACATGGTCGTGATGCAGACCGTAACCGCTTATTGGAATTCCCTATCGACGGCACAACCGTGAATCCACGCTTCGAAATAGTGAGTGCGGCTGGCGGTGCCTGGGAAGTAACAGCAGATTTGTCAATGTGGGCTGACATGATTGCTGAGGGTGCAATCAAGCGGGCTGAAATTGGTTTCATGCCTGCTTTGGGTGTTAATGGTCCATTAGATGTACGTAATGGAACAGGTGAATACGCGGATGATGTTATCCGTGCAATGGATGCGCCTTCCAGAACGTTTGATCTGACTACTAATGCATTTGATGATGGCTACTACCCTGATGTGGTAAAAGTAGATGGTGGCTGTAATAATTGTCATGATGCACTGGCAACGACTTTCCATTCCGGAAATAGAGGCGGCAATATCAAGATCTGCAAGATGTGTCATGAACCTTCTTCAGCTGGTTCACATCTGGAAATGCAGTCAAGATCGATTGACTCCTATGTTCATGCGATTCATTCATTCCAGGCCTTTGACCCAGGTGATATTGATTTCACCGATCCGGTTGCAGCACTGGAGTATGAGCATCATGTGAATCATACCTATCCTAACTTCACCATTAAAAACTGTGAATCCTGCCATAACCCAGGTACTTATGATGTACCGGATCAGTCCAAGTCATTACCTGGTGTGCTGTCAGGTTCTGATAACGTAGCGGACAGAAACATCGGTACTGTACCCAGTTATGTTACGGGTCCTGCTTCAAGAGCCTGTGGTTCATGTCATCGAGCTGACATGATTAATGCAGATGATGCTGCTGCTCTTGGTGCATTTAATGGACACACCAAGACATTTGGTTATCTGGTTGAGAATGGTGACAGTATCTGGGATACAATCGTTGAAAAGGTAATGTCAATGTTTTAACAGTATGTGAGTGAGAGCGAGGCGGGCGAAAGCCTGCCTCGCTTTTTTTATGTCAGTGAATTAATGTGGTTGGCATCTGGTAGTGGTGCTGCTGAAGTTGTAAAAGGTAACTATGCCTGATTTATAAAATCAGGTGAATGTTTTTGAAATATATAATACAGCTATTGCTGCCAGGTAACATAAGATAAATATTAAAATATTTCTTTATCAGATAATGGTTTCTGAAGAATCAGAAGAGTGAAATGAAAGTTATTAATGACTCTGTTTGTATTTGGACAAATAAATCCTCTCCATATTAATAAGGATTTATGAGACTGTTTTGTAACTGCGTGTTAATAAAATGGTTGAAATACTTTAACCACCAATTACAGACACCCAGAGCATAGTGAATACAGATGCAACACCAATCACCGCAATTGCGGCAATTACGCAGGCAACGCAGACATTACCAAATAAACGAGTTGACATATCCATAACGCATCTCCTGTTTTCATTTGAATGGTTCTTACTACATTTACAGTATTTCGCTGATCATCATAAAATGTCAAGAGTCAATTTTAATAGTTGGAAGAATATGAAAGAGTTAGTGTTGATTAATCTTATAATAAAAAAATATTCTAAAATATTTATTTATTGTTGGGTGGTTCAATGGGGTATCAACTGGCGATTATAATTGATTTTCTGAGAATTAAATTGATGGGGTTGATTTAGGATTTAGTTAAAAAAGTTGATGTATATTAACATTCTGGTTGTTATGGTTGTTGTAACGTAATTAAACAGGGTCTGGTTTGTTTATGATGAGAGTAAAAAGTAGGTTATAGAATATTATACAGACCAAGGTCGACATGCTAAAGAAGTAATATCGGATGTTTGGTCAGCTGTGTAAATTAAAAGGATGAATTGTGTTTTATAGCGATTGAATTACTCAGGTGATTGTCCTTTAGTTAATCAACGGGAGATAACTGTGATGGCAGTTAGAGGTTTTAATTATATTTTTTACCCTGGCCTGTTAATGATTCTGTTTTCACCGGGTACATCAACGTTTGCTATAGAAAATGTCCCCGACCTACTGGCGCAATGTTATGACTGCCACGGTCAGCATGGTCATAGCGATTCACCTGAAATGCCCATTATTGCGGGTTATTCAAAAACCTACATCATGGATACGATGACAGAATACCGGCATAGTGAACGGCCCTGTCATGAGACTCGATATCTGACTGGGCCACGTAAAGGGCAAACCGATGATATGTGTCGCGTTGCCAGAGAACTTTCAAGACAGGAAACGGAAATTATTGCAGACACTTTGTCCAAAGAAACATTTATTCCCGCAAAACAAAAATTTAATGCAGAAAGAGCGGCCCGTGGACAAAAGTTACATAAGCGTATGTGTGAAAAGTGTCATGAGAATGGTGGCTCATCACCGGATGATGACAATGGCATTCTTGCCGGGCAGTGGACTCAGTATGTGCGGCATCAGATGGAGGAGATTGAGACTGGTCGCCGCCCTATAACGAAAAAAATGAAAAAGCAATTTGATAAGCTCGACATAGAAGATATAGAGGATCTGGTTCAATACTATGCAAGTTTGCAGCAGCGCACTGAGTAATAGCGCAGCTAATAACATTCGACTTTTTATAAATACACAAAATCCTGACTAAGGCGCCTTGCAGATGCCTGGAGAAAAGAATCAGCAATATACATCAGCTTTAGGGAAATACCTATGGCAACGGCCAAATGTCTGGTGGCTGATAGGTGTCCCTGTTGGCGGCTTATTGATGTTTGTTATTGGTATTATGTGCTGGACGGGATTTAATCTGATTCTGGATGAGACGAATAAACTGGAGTTTTGTACCAGTTGTCACGAAATGGAACAGGTATTTAAAGAATATAAGACTACTGTACATTATAAGAATCCCAGTGGTGTACGGGCAATTTGTTCCGATTGTCATGTGCCACGCCCGTGGCTATACAAGGTTAGACGCAAAATACAGGCAAGTAATGAAGTGCTGCACAAGTTGCTCGGTAGTATTGATACGCCAGAAAAATTTAACAAAAAACGTTTGCAGCTTGCAGAGAATGTCTGGCGCACAATGAAACAGACGGATTCCCGGGAGTGTCGCAATTGTCACAGCTTTGACACCATGAAGCTTGAAGATCAGGATAGAAGTGCACAGAAACGACATTCACCAGAACGGCGTACAGAAAAGGATGAAACCTGTATTGATTGCCACAAGGGTATTGCGCACGAATTGCCAGAAGATTATGACGGAGAATAAATAGATCACACTCACCGCAGTTATTGTCAGTGAGTGTGATTATTTGTTAATGCTTGCATTAAAAATGCCGCTGCTTAGACGTGAAGTAATATAATGATTCTTTAATTAAAACTGGCAAAATAATGAATCAGATTTTCTTTGTCGGCTTCACTGAGCTTGTCGTATTTAGTTTTCATTTTTTTCGTCATAGGGCGGTCGCCCGAGGAAAAATCTTTAAACTGTTGTCTAAGGTACGGTGACCACTGGCCTGCCAGAATACCTGCATCATCAGCAGCGGAACTGCCGCCGTTTTCATGGCATTTTTTGCATTCTTTATTCTGGACGATTTTCCCCTGTTCTGCCTTGTCTGCGTCGAATGACTGTTTGGCGCGTACAAAGGGTTTGCTGGCAAAATAATCAGCTACCAGTTTGCTGTCTTCCTCAGACAGGTCGGCGGCAATTTTGCACATATCCGTAGTCTTGTCTTTATCCGGCCCGGTTTTGATTTTTATTTCCGGACAGGGGCGTTCCTTGTTTTTGTATGTTGTCATCGCGTCTATGAGATAGACAGCAGAGTTGCCACTGATAATGGGAATGTCAGATTCTGTGCTCGCACCATCCTTACCATGACAACCTGCACAAGGTTTGACTAATTCGATGATATCGGAAGCTGCTGCATTACTGAGGTTCGTTGTGGCCAGACTAATTGCCAGACACAACAATGAAATATTTTTACCTGTGTTACGGATCATGGTTAAGTCCTCCAAAGGCAAGGTAATATTAAACTTTATAATACTAATGCTAATTAATCTATTTTTATTATGCTTCCTGTATTAACCAACTCTTATCTAGTAAATTGCCCACAGTTAAATATTAGTTTGTTATTTTGGCATCTACGACAATTACGGGGTAAAGATAGCCATAACCATAGTCTTTATTCAGTTCAAGTTTGCCTTCAATAACAACAATATCATTTAGCCTGGCAGTGTCACTACTGGTGACGGTGAGGTCATCCCCGCTACTGTTATCTTTGATATGAAGCCAGTTCTTATTCAATATATTGGCAGTAAACTTGGTGACCTGTCCGCGTACCCGTATTGTTTTCCCGGCAAGATCATTTTTATCACTGTGCACTTCGGCAATTGTCTTGCCGTCTTTGGCTTTTTCAAAGGCTTTGATGGGGTGCGTTGTTATTGCGGTTTTTTTCTGGCTGAGTGATGCTGGACCTGTGGCCGGTTTTTTGTCACCTGTAAATGTGTTAACAAAATAGATTATGTCGAAATCACGATTCAGAGCTTTGCTGTGAAAATTTTTCATTGGCATCACGGTTGGAATGGTTACCATATCGCCAGCTTTCAGTGCTGTCACAGGACCAGCTGCCCAGACTTTCTGACTGCCGGTGTCAACATGAACATAGGTATAACCAGAAGCATCCATGGTCTCGGTAACCTTGCCGTAAAGATTATTGCTCGTCATTTGCGGATTTTGTTTGGCTGGATTTAGTTCGGCAAAGGCGGAATTGAATATGCCTGTCATGGCCAGGGTAAAGCTGGAACATAGAAAAAGGGTTACCAAAGCATTTGAATGATGTTTCATAATGAAATTACTCATGGGTTGAATTTAAAATAGATGCGTTACGCAATTTGAAAAGTGTAATTATTTGACAGTTTACTCTATTTCAGGTCAACAATTTAGATCTAACTTTAAATTAAGTCAGAATACCGGAAAATTAGTTTCAGCTGATATTGAGTTCAGGCGGGTTTGAAATTATTAAGGTCAGATTCGGGTTTTCTACCATTAAAAACCAAATCCAAAATTTATACCATAGAGATAATAATATTCGTCTCTGTCCTGCAGTATGCCCTGATGATCATTGATGTCGATTTTCATCGCGCCCCAGCTAAGGCCAAGGTGAGCAGACGCTCCCAGTCCAAACTGCAGACCAAGATTGGCCTGTGCGATGGTGCCCATGACATCATGTTCAGTAGAGCCGGCGAGAAAGTTCATGCTGAAATAACTCGGGTTTGTGCTGGTGGTAAAGCGCCATCTGAGTACAGGTCCCAGCAACCAGTAACGCCCCTGTAATCGCTGGCTGAGTAACTGGGGAAGTTGTAAGTCGGCATGCCCCAGTTCAATGCTAATGCCGACATCTGTTAAACCATCACGAAACCCGGTCATGTATGTCAGGCCATCGAATTCTGCATACTGATTGATAGTGCGGGTGATGCGGCTCGAGGTGAGTGAAAATTCGTTCCAGTAACCACAGGGTCTGAAACCGGTGGCTACATCAAACATATACTTAAATACGTACAATACCCAGACGATGACTACAATGGTGCCGACTATGACAAACAGTATGGGTGCGTTATCGTGATTGTTGCCCGGGGTATTTCTGAGAACATCGCTACTGATATCGAGCATGATATTAAAGGACTCCTCATCTGAGGATATGCCCTGGTTATCACAATCATGGTTCTTTTGAGTATCCGGTTGCTGATAATAGGTTTTAGATGACGCTGCGTCATTCAAAGCCAGGGCCGTTGGGTTCTGGCTATATCCCCGGCTACGTAACTGTTCTGCCAGCCGTGGATAATCTTCCTGGGAAACCTGTATCACATGAGCATCCGGATAGCGCTGGTAGAGCATTTGTGTATCCAAGGGTTGAATGCTGTTTTGCTCAACAACACCTGCATGACTGAAATGTGTAAAAGTCAGGACGAAGCACAGGCAATAGGAACAGATTTTGTTTAGTATGTCATCGTGGTGTCGCTTAATCATTGTCATGATTGTAGCTAGCCAGTGACCGATTGTCTTCAGTTCAGGAGGCAGATATATCTGAATGAACTAACCGTCGTAAGATTTGATCTAGTTAATATCAACTCAAACCCGTTCTAACTATAGTTAATGTACCCAATCTCAATAATGATAGTCAGGTAACAGTGTGTATCAGGGTGAATGGTTTAATAGCATTACCCATCTGCTGGGCGCTGTCGCGGCCCTGGCGGGTTGTGCTGTGCTGGTGGTGTTTGCCTCGCTACAGGGTGATCCCTGGAAAATTGTCAGTTTCAGTGTTTATGGCAGTACGTTGTTTTTGCTTTATCTGTTCTCGGTGCTGTATCACAGCCTGCGCGGTGATGTGAAAAACATTTTTCGACGGCTTGATCATCTGGCTATTTATTTATTAATAGCCGGTACTTACACACCCTTCACGCTGGTGACCTTGAATGGTAGCTGGGGTTGGTCAATCTTTGCAGCTGTCTGGGGCCTGGCATTGGTTGGTATGGTTATAGAGTTTATTCCACAAAAGAAAAGAATTATTCCTGTCATCATTTATCTGGTCATGGGCTGGATATGTCTGGTTGCGCTTAAGCCTTTATTAGCAGCATTGCCGATGGCGGGTTTCTGGTGGTTACTGGCTGGCGGGTTGTTTTATACTTTCGGTGTAATCTTCTATGTATTTGATAAAAAAGTCGTTCACTTTCACGGTATATGGCATTTATTTGTACTGGCGGGCAGTGCCTGTCATTATTTTAGTGTGTTGTGGTATGTGTTGTAGCTGCAAGAGCAAATGACAGGGTGAAAAAATTAATGTTCGTGTAAATAAAGCCAATAATCATTTTGTATTTGTTGTTAATAAATTAAGACTGTTCCGTTATTTTAGATCATTCTCAAGTATAATTATCCGATGATGTATGCGTCTAAGACTGAAATGCGCTGGAGATTGAATAGATCATTAACTTACCGGCAGCTTTAAAGCCAGTTCTGGCTGCAAATGTAAATGTACCTGGCTGCAGATTATAACAGGCAGCGTTGATAATCAGGGAAGCAGTATTTTCATTTACAAGTATTACCCGGCACGGATGGTTACCTGATAACATTTAATATTGTTGTTATGGAGAGGCGTAATTTTATCTGTTTATTTGTTTGAGAATCTGTTTTGGTTATGAAAATTCATTTACTTAAATTTGTTATTTTAATTACATCTTACATGCCATTAAAGATGGCGCATGTGATTGGTGTATTTATTGGCTGGATTTACCAGATCAAGAACAGCAAGATGAAACGTGTCGCAGAGATTAATATCAAGCGATGTTTTCCTGAATTGACTGCCGACCAACAGCATCGTATGTTGCAAAAAACATTAATTGAAACAGGTAAGTTAATCAGTGAGATGGGCATTATGTGGGGCAGGCCAGCAGACTCTGTGCTTGCGCTGGTAAAATCCACAGAAGGTGAAGATCATGTTCGTAGTGCTATCCTCGGTGGAAAAGGTGTGTTACTGGCCATGCCTCACACGGGATCCTGGGAGTTGGTGGCGCTTTATTGTGCAAAACATTTTCCGATGACAACGTTATATCGTCCACCCAAACTTAAGGGGTTTGATGCAAAAATTCGTCAGGCCAGACAGCGAACTGGTGCTGAACTGGTGCCTACCGATAACAGCGGGGTACGTGCTTTGTCGAAAGCCCTTAAAGAAGCCAGGATGGTTGGACTGTTACCTGATCAGGAGCCGAGTATGGGTAATGGTGTATTTGCGCCGTTCTTTAATATCGCTGCATATACCATGACGTTATTGCCCAGGCTGGCTATCAAATATAATTGTCAGGTTATTTATGCCTGTGCAGAACGTTTACCAGCAGGCCGTGGATTTAAACTGGTGTTTAGATTGTCGGCAGAAAGTTTTGCAGACAAAGATTTGCATCAGGCTACAGAGCTTATGAATAAGGATGTTGAACGGCTGGTGCGAGAATGCCCGGAACAATATCAGTGGATATATAAGCGTTTTAAAACGCGACCTGAGCACGAAGCATTGATTTACTGACGCTATTTTTATTGCCCGTCATCTGCTTGTGGATGACGGGTTA
>Ga0224496_10000348_pt1 | contig 33122 bp, 34 predicted proteins | sample SF_Jul11_sed_USG_2_FD_168127 | JGI IMG/M metagenome (GOLD analysis project Ga0224496, IMG submission 168127) | Sediment microbial communities from San Francisco Bay, California, United States - SF_Jul11_sed_USGS_8_1 | ecosystem: Environmental > Aquatic > Marine > Sediment | place: USA...
TCCGGTGGTTTCACCAACCTCGATCATTTCGAGAGTCAAATTTGGTAAAAATTTCTCATTTTTTAGGGCAACGGAAAGACTTGTACCTTCTCGAACCTGACCAATGACCGCATTCAAGGCATTGGCAAAGACCTTATTGGGCATGGATTGAGCCGTCACTTGCAGGGCGGATAATAAGGGGATGCCACCACCCAATATGGTCGAAAGGGTTCTTGCCAGACGGATGACTTGATTTTTGAGAAATAGTGGGCCGAGAACTGGAGCATTGAGGAATAGCCAATCAATACGCCATTGTCCCTGAGGAGTCTTTCGCCACCAATAGATCCAAGCCCCAGCAACCCCTAGAGCAATCATAATAATGATAATCCATTGAGTGGCTGAATTGGTGATATTAAGCAATACTTGTGTCGCCCAAGGTAACTCCACGCGGCTTTCTTGATACACTTCGGCAAATGATGGGAGAACGAAAAATAAGAGCCCGAAGGTGACCAGGAGACCAAATCCTAAAAGAAACAAAGGATAGATTGTGGCTTTGATCACCTTTTCCCGAACTCCAATAACCATTTTTAAATAGTCGATATAGCGCTTGAGTACTTCCGGCAGGTTTCCGGCTTGTTCTCCGGCTCTGAGAGAGGCTTGATACAGTTCAGGGAAATAGGTTGGATGCATAGCCATGGCTTCGGAAATGGCAGACCCACCGCGAATGCTTTCTCGAACGGCCTGCAAGGCTTGTTGAAAGCCTCCTTGGCCGAGACGATCTGTTAAGAGATCAAAACATCGCAACATTGGTAACCCCGCTTTGACCAAGGCCAAGAATTCCTGATTAAACACCAGAAAGTCTCTTGGCGGTAATGGGCGTTGTCGAGATGCCAGTGAGAAACTAGGGCGTATCCCGGATCCACTCAGATCGAGAATGAGCAGGCCTTGTGCTTCTAACTTTGAGCGTATGGCACGAGGTGTTTCTCCTTCAGCATCTGTTTCAACAATCGTTCCATCCGGACGAGCAGCCCTGTAATGAAAGGTTGGCACTAGGGTGACTCGGGCGAATCTGATTGAGGACGAGCGATTGAGAGAATATGTGTGGGTTCAGTGGCGCTATCTTCACGAGTCTCTATGGACGGATGGGGCATGACCTGAACCGGGCCACTAAGATTGTCTTGCTTGGCCTCAGGAGTGGATGCGTGAGTTGAGGCCTGGATCTGATCAGGCTGAGCTTCAACTGTTTCTGTTGGTTCAGCAACTTTTAAACGAAGCCCGGTCATAATAAGATCCGACGACATGTGATTCCATTCTCTCAATTGTTCAACGGAAACCTGATAGGATCGAGATAATTTCCATAAGGTATCTCCCTCTTGTATGACAATGCGCCCCTTAGCGTCAGGAGTGAGCTTGTCGGACGCTGCCACCTTAGGAAGACTTTCCGATAATTTCGTCTGTTGGGGCTTCAATTTATCTGAAGTAATGCGCATTTCTTGTTTAATGAGGGTCATGTCTGAGACCAGTGCTTTCATGCTGCTCATGATCTGCTGAAATGAACCACGTAAAGCTTGAATGTCCGATACCAACTGAGAGGTATCAGGCAGGCTTGAGACTTGGCCTTCTAACTCCATATTCTGTTTTCGCAATTGATCACGCTCGGCTTGAGATGACAACAGTTGGCTTCGAATATTTTGCAATTCTTGGCCTTGGTCTTGTTCGCGTAGATGAACGGATTGTGATTGTCCCCGTAACGATTGCAATTCTCCCATTTGCTTAGCCATCTGAATTTTGAGGCTGGACAATTCTCCGCGCAGATTCTCGGATTCGGCCCGGGCTTCTTGGAGAAGTATCACCTGTTGAGGGGGCGGCGAGGCGGCTTCAATGGGTATGTCCGCTATCATGGTTTTTGTCGGTTTGTGGGAACAGGCACCTAATGCTAAAATCAACGTTCCACTCAGAATCATGTGTTGAAAATAAAGACGCTTCATAAATGTCCTACCAATCTTTGTAGGGAGTCCCGTCACCAGCGACGTCCTCGCTCCCACTTTTAATATCATAGACACCGGCAGAAGAGTCATCGCCCTCCTCCTGCTCTTCATAAATTTCCGTCCATGTCGTCGAAGATTTGGTAAAGGGATCGACGGGAATAGACCGAAGGTATTTCCCCTCCACCAAGGACTCCAAGCTATCGGGATAATCTCCGCGATCAGCATAATATTGATCAAGTACTGCTCGCATAGTAAAAAGGTTTTGCTTGAGGGCGGTTTCTTTAGCTTTCATTGCCGATTGTTGGAAATTGGGAATAGCCAATGTCACCAAAATCCCGACAATCGCCACCACGATCATGAGTTCGAGTAAAGTGTAGCCTTTTTTGCCAATTAGTACAAAAGTGTTCATTACCATTCACGATAGGGGGTCCCATTCGCTGCTATTCGATCACTGGTAGTGTAAATGTCAAAGACATCTTCCCCGCACCACCGCGATTCATCAGGTTCATCTTGATAGCATCGAACTCCCCATTCGGTTGATTCCGTCATAGGGTCAGTTGGAATCTTCCGTAAATAACGCCGGATGGTCGACTGTTCTCCGACTTGCGCTTCTCCTCCGGTTAATTCAATTTTCAAAAGGGTCTCAAGGGTTTTGGGATACCCGGTAATCCCTGTGGCTTCTTTGCACGTCAGTTGATTTTTGACGCATAACGGACCTAACAAGGTGCTGCCGTCTCTGGCCCAATCCCGACGAAACGTATCAATGGCCATCCGAACCGTTCGCAACGTTTGTCGAAGTTCGAGCTCTTGTGAACGTTTGGCTGTGACTTTCGCGAAGGGGAGGGCCACTGATGCCAAAATAAACATAATCACCAAGGTCACTAAGAGTTCAATTAACGTCACGCCACGCATGGTGACGGGTTTACTCCACCCAGACTCTCCCATGTTGTACCATCACCGGCACGGGTTGAGACTGAACTCCCAACACCGTCGGGTTTTGAATGTGAATATTTGATGTTCCAGCTCCCGTGGCTTCGAAAACCAGAGAGGCCAACGTCCCACTTCCTTGGACCGGTTTCCCCTGTTGTCCCATTTGAATCACGAGTTGGCCGGCATTCGGCACAGCCGAGACGATCAGACTCGGTGGCACCTGTTGTCCCGACCAAAATGGACCTTCAATTGCTTGTTTGAAGGTCATGACGGCTGGATCATAGGTGAGGGTTAATGATGTTCGTTCCGCAGAGGAAAAATTTTGGCCTTGGAGAGTCAACGAAATTTGTTCACCAATTTTGATCGAAGCTGCAGCCGGGATGACTTGTAACCGAGAGACCCCTGGCTGAGTCGCGTCAGCCTCTGGTTGATCGGGTTCCCCTGATTCCTGGTTTGGGGTCGTGGTGTCCGCCAATGGCTCATTGGGGGAAGATGGTTCGGACCCTGCCGGACTCGAAACATTTCCTCCTGCATCATTGTATAGGGATGTCGACGCTGGTTGGCCTTGCGAAAAGAGTGGTTTCGTACTGTATTCGTTTGCTGTTCCCGACCAGAGTGTTTGTTTGGCTAATTGGGGTGGAGTCAAGTTTCGAACGATGCGTGGAGTGATCACCACAATCACTTCCGTCGTAATCTTTTCACTGTTGCTGTTACTCAAAAGATCTCCAATTCCAGGTATGTCGTCAATACCAGGAACGGCTTCTCGATTTTTCCGATCTTCTTCCTGTATCAACCCGGCTAAGACAACCGTTTCACTGTCTCTCATGCTGAGTGCTGTATCGGCGGTCCGTGTTCCAAACCGGAATTGCGAAATTTCGGGATCAGCCTGCAGAACCACGCGATCACCTAGCCTTGTGACCTCAATTTGAAGCCGTAGTGTTATCGAATTGTTTAAATGAATCGTAGGTTCGACGGTCAGTTTAATACCGGTGTCTTTAAACTCAATTGACGTCACGGTTGATGTCGTCGAGAGCGCTCCCGTGGTGGCTTGCCCAGGCAACACATTCGTGGTTGACAATAGAATGGGTTGTTTGTCTCCAATATTGATGGAGGCTTTTTGATTATTCAACACTCGGAGCTTAGGATTGGCGAGGGTTTTGGCATCCGATTCTTGTTTGAAAAAGTCCATTAATACGCTGCTTGGAAAGGTAAACAAATATGAATCTTGCCCAATGCTGGTCAAGTTGCGAAACGTGAATGTCTGTGCGGCAGTAGAGAAACTGCTAACTCCATCTGGAAAGACCCCAAAGCCAGCTTGCTTCGCGAAATTCAACCCGATTTTTTTGGTTTTGGTGCGGTTGACTTCTAAGACCTCAAGGTCTAACACCACTTCCGCATCTTGACGGTCATTCGCCAAGATGATGCTTTCGGCCAAGGAAATTTTCATGGGATGGTCGCGGATCACGACCGTATTGAGTGGTTCATTCACGTAGACCCGCTTCGTTTCTAAAATGGTGCGCAGGAGGTTGGCCATATCCTTCGCCTTGGCATTTGATAAATAAAATGTGCGAATTTGCAGATCTTCATATTGTTCGCGTTTTTGCTTCGTGTCCGGAATGATCAAAAGACGATCAGGGCCCGCTCGCTTCGCAAATAATTGATTGGTCGTCAATATCAGATTGAGCGCTTCCTCAAACGGGGTATCTTTGGTAAAGATCGTGACCAAGTCATCGCGCACATCTTTATCAAACAAAATGTCAATATTCGCCGTTCTGGCTAAAATTTCAAACACTTGTTTCAAACGAGTATTTTGAAACCGGAGGGTGACGGGCTCTGCGGACCCGCCAATGTTCTCAATCTTTTGTTGTTGTTGGACAACTCGAGTGATGCCTTCAATGGCTTCGTTAAGCGCAGGGTCTAACTCTACGGCGGATTCATAGAGGGTAAGTGCTTCATCGAATCGGCCCAAACTTTCAAGGTGTTTGGCGTCAAGGAGGGTTTGCCGGGCTGTTTTTAACCGCCAGGCGTCGTTAAGCGCCTGGTGATGTTCTTGCTTTTCCGGGTCCAATCCCAGGGCAATTTGAAATTCTTGGAGCGCTTCAGCAACTTGGCGCTTTTTAAGCCATTCGCGCCCTTGGGCAAAATGTTGTTCAGCCGCACGGGTTTTGGCATGTTGCAGTTTCTTGTCCAGTTCTTTATTGAATGGGTCTTTTTTTGCGGCATCTCGATAGGCGGCCACGGCACCATCCCAGTTGCCTTTTTTCTCAAGCTCTTCGCCTAACTGAAGCTCTTGCGTGGTGCAAGCGACAAGGACGGTGAAGAGAAGAACCATTCCGCTACGATAAAATGTGCGCATAATAAATGAAGTGATTTCCTTCTTTTAGTCGCTAGGCGGGGGGATGTCGGAGAACGCAGAATCCTTATAAGCCTAGCACATTTTATGAATTTGGGCTAGAGATCGACGCTAGCTACTTTCATCTATCGGATCCTGGTCTTCCGATATTAAATATGCCATACCGCCGGCAAATAAAAAGAGACAGCGTGATGTTGTCTTGTTTTTTCAGCCAGACATATTATGGCATCCCATCTTGGCCGCTAAGGATTTTACTCGGGTGGTAGGTCGAGGGGAACGGTTTCCGAAGGCCCAGGTGTGGAGGATTCTGGTGTTGGTGCACCAGTGGCAGGTGGAGTGCAGTTTTGTTGAACAAGCGGGTTAAGCGGATTGGATTGGCAGTTGGTGCCTGCCCCGGTCGATTCAAACCGAACGGCCTGGTACGTTTTGACATTTTTGAATTTAACCTGGTCATAGGGGACATCCGTACTGGTACTGCGAACGCCATGGAGTTCTTCCCCCACCTTTATTAGATCAAAATCCTTTCCGGTGATGGGGTCAGTGTAGACAGCCTGAAGGTAGCGTTTGGGACTTTTCTTGGTGAGTTCCTCGAGTGTTCGAGGCCAGCGGTTGGGCCTCGTCGCTTTTTGGACTTCATGATCGGCGACATAACGTTCAATCGATTCCTTAATCCGTGTCCCACGAAAGAGGAGTTCCGCTTCTCGATCCCGCTTCAGGATCACCGACCATTGCTGAGTGACGCCCATGAGTGAAATGCTCATGACGATCACGAGTATCATAACAAAGAGGTAGGTGACGCCAGCTTGGTTGGCGAGGGGTGCCTGTAACGCTTTTCGGACAGATCGTGGAGGAATGCTCATGGCGGTGAGCCGTGAAGGCAAAAGATCAAGGTGTCTGCCGAACATTTTCTCATTTATAGCGTGAAAATACGTTTCGATCCCTTCTGGTATATCGTCTATCTTTACGCGTAGCTTAATGCGCTCTTCCTGGATAGGCCGAAACCGTCCTGAAATCAATGAGTCATTGTGTGACGTAATCATGAAGAACGTTGGCGTCGCAAGGCAGATTGGTTCGTGATGAAAACCCAGGCGGCGACAAAGAACGTGGCTCCGAGGGTATCCGCCAGCACATCCCACGTATCGGCTTGTCGATGAGGGACAAACCATTGGTGGATTTCATCCGATATTCCAAAGGCTACGGCGCAGATGACAGCCAAGCTGATACTTCCGATTGTTGGATGGGTTTGGTGAAAGGCCCGGAACAGCAGAATGCCGAGTATGCCATATTCAATTCCATGTACCAGTTTATCACTGAGATCAAAGAGAAAGGAGGGAAGATGCCGGCTCGGATAGGATTGAGAGGAGAGGTAGACAATGATGCCGCAATAGAAGAAGACGGGAAGCCAATAGCGAATGAAATGCCACATTTTGGATGATGGGTGAAAAAATTGATGAGCCATCGAGGTATTTTCGGATCGCGAGAGCGCAAATTGAAGTCCAGGTGCTTATGCTGGCTTGAGGATATACATCATTTTTTGAACCGATACGACAGGTAAGATCATTCCATCGTGGTGGCCGTCATGAGAAAACCCGTATATGAGTGATTCGTCAGCAATGAGTGTTCCTATACATACAATCACAATTTCAATGGGTTCATGGGCTTTTTGCCGCCCCAGAAGGTGCGTTCGTAAGTCGGGTGTTGGAATAGCGACAAGGTAATCAGGGAGGTCGACCGGCTTAAATCGAATGATTCCCCATGAGGTTTTCGTGAGTTCCGGACCTAAGGCGATCGAAAACCCTTGATAGTCGGGTAAATATTGACGGAGGATTCCCGCCCACAGAAAGGCAATTGGTTGTTGAAGTATAGCGTGCTTGTCAGCCCGGGCGGTATCTCGTTCCCGATTAAACTGGAATAGGCGTTCGCTTTGCTCCGTTATATCAGTGTGACGAAGTTGCATCCAATCAGGAGGGGTGCCTTCCAATTTTTGGAGGAATGGTTCAATTTCTTGCGGAAAGATGAGAGGTTGGATCCCAGCAGGAATAATGCTGTGAATTGACTGTTCACCAAGTTCAAGAAGAGGTTGAATACCCTTGCTTGTGCTCGTTTGGCTGTAGGCTGTTGAGAATCCTTGAAAAGACCAACCGCACGCCAACACGAGGAGAAGCCCAATTGGATAGAATTTGCTGGTTCTCATAAACGAGCACACGTTGAAGAAATAATGAATACCTCAGGAGTGAGGAGAGAGTTGCTGACCATTTTCTCCCTTAAACGCGTACATGAAATTCATAACCCTGCAGGCACCAAGGTCAATACAAATACCCTACATTTACACTGGCCAACGCTCTTCTCGCCAAGCCATCTCCCAAAACATCCATTCATATCGTGAACTGATCAAAAAGGCCTCTTCCATTCTGGCCTTTTCGGCTTTTCCCGCAGATTTGGCACACCGATTCACGACACGGCGCATCCATTTGGCCACCTTGGCGAATTCGGGTGATCCATATAATTTTAGCCATTCACGGTAGGGATGCGAAGGCTTAGGAGGGCCTTTGCGGAGGAGGTGTTGCCCTACCTCGCAATAGACCCAGGCACAAGGTAACGCGACAACCGTGATTTCTCCAAGTGTGCCGGATTGGGCCACACTTCGCATGTGGCGACAATACGCATAATTCGTGGGTGAGAGGGGCGACGAGCGCATGTCTTGGGCAGTCAATTTCCATTGTGTACCGTAGGACTCGTGAAGGCTACGCTCGACAATGATCGTTTCTTCGACGAGTTGAGCAAAGCGAAGTGTCGTTTCGGCGTCTTCGGCCTTTTCTGCTCCGGCAGCAAAGACCTTGGCCAGTTCTTCTAAATAACGGGCATCTTGCAAAATGTAAAAGCGAAATTTTTCCAGAGGAAGTGTGCCCTTTCCTAGGGCCACGACAAAGGGGTGATGGAGTTGAGCCTTCCAGATCGGTGCAGCCAATTGGCGCAAATGTTCAGAAAAGTTCACTTACCGGGCTTTCTCTAAAAAGGAAAGTATAAGAGGGTTCACCACTTGAGGTCGTTCCCATTGGGGCAGATGACCGGTTTCTGGGATGATGTGCCATTCAGCCTGAGGCAAAAGGGTGTGAACCTGTTTCCCAACTTCTAAGGGAAAGACTCGATCATGCTCACCCCATAAAAGTAAGATCGGATGAGGAATATTGCCAAGTCGTTGGCCATAGTGATCGTCCCAGGTGTCGATATGGTCCAATAGGGAATAGAGCGGGGTGAGCAATCCTCCCCGTTGGCGATTCTGAAATGATCGCTCAATGACTGTGCCAGAAATCAAGTCTTGCTGGTAAACAATTTCTTTGAGTAAACGTTCAGTCGTGCCTCTCCCTGCCATGTGATTCCCTAGCGTGGCTAACCAAAGGGGGGGGCGATGATAAAGGAACCGGCGGTATTGAGGTGAGGCCACGCTGGTTTCAATCTGAGCCGGAAATCCAGAAATAAGTACCAATCGATCAACGTGATCCGGGTGATCGAGGGCCATGGCCATAGCCAGCCCTGCCCCCATAGAATTTCCAATAAGAGTGGCTTGTTGGATCTCTAGGCTATCCATAAATGCCAGAAAAAAAATCACCAGATGTTCTGGACTGTATGTCGCTTCTGGTTTGTCGGAGAGACCTGAGCCTAGAAGGTCTGGAATGATCACGCGATGGGACTGAGACAATGCGAGGTATTGATATTCCCATTGCCACATTGATCCACCAAATCCATGGATAAGAATCACTGGCTTTCCTTGGCCAGCATCAAGGTAGGCGATACGGTGGTCCTTGACCTGTATCGTCTGAATGGGAACCCGTTGGATGAGTTCAACCGAATGAGGGAGAAGCACGGAAGAGGAACATCCCACGGAGGTGAAGGCCCACATCATGCAAAAGAAGAAGGCTCGGGCCCACAAACAAGAACGATCCCCCATTATTCCAAATGAATCAGGGTTTCGTCCGGATTCACTTCATCTCCTTCTTTGACGTATATAGCACTGACTTTACCGGCAATCGGAGCCTGTACTCGATTTTCCATTTTCATGGCTTCAACGACGAGCAAAGGGTCTCCAACTTTCACGTCATCACCTTGCGCAACCATGAGTTTGACCACACGACCCGGCATCGGCGTAGTCACGTCACCAGGGTGAGATGGCTTGGGACGACCGTCTACTTTTTTCGATGAGGGGGTGGAGGGAGCATCTGGAGCCCCAGCTAACACTTCCTGTATCGGTTCAAGGTAGACTTCTTCGAGTTTATCATTCACCTTAATGTAATACGGTTTCGTTCCATCAATCGTTTGTCCAGATCCAGATACACGGATATGATACGACTCTCCATGAACCGTCACTTTAAATTCTACCGGCGCCAAATGGAGGTCATGACCCGCAGCTGGGCCGCTTTCTGATTGGGTGTGCAGAGGTTCGGGTTTCAGCTCGCCCCGCTCTCTTTCATCGAAAAATTGTAACGCGACGGAGGGAAGCAGGGCGTACGACACGATATCTTCTTCTGCGACGTCTCTTCCGACTAATTCTTGCTGCGCGTCATCCAGTTCCGGGTCGAGATTGTCGGCTGGGCGTCCTAAGACCGGCTTGTCGCCTTCTAAGGACTTTTGACGAATCTTGGAATTGAGACTTCCTGGCGGTTTTCCATACAAGCCTTGAAAGTAATTTTTCGTTTCGTTGGTAATGACTTTATACCGCTCACCCGTCAAAATATTTAAGGTGGCCTGGGTCCCCACGATTTGACTGGTGGGGGTCACGAGGGGAGGATAGCCCATATCCTTTCGAACTCGTGGAATTTCTTCCAAGACTTCTCTGATTTTACCTAAGGCATTTTGTTCGGCTAACTGGGCGGCCAAATTCGACAGCATGCCTCCGGGCACTTGAGAAAGCAGGATATCGGTATCGACGCCGGCAAAGTCACTTTCAAATTGCCGATAGCGTTTTCTGGACTTTCGAAGTTTATCTGCGGCGGGGGCAAGTTGCTGAAGGTCAAGCTTGGTGTCATAGGGCGTATTCCGAAGTGCCGCAATAAAGGATTCTGTCGGAGGATGAGACGTGCCACCCGACAGAGGAGACAGGGCCGTATCCAAGATATCAAGTCCACCCATAATCGCCATGAGGGCTGACATCGAAGCCATCCCGGAGGTGTAGTGGGTATGCAGATGAATCGGAGTACGCACCGTCGATTTCAGACGACTGATTAATTCGTAGGCTTCAAAAGGAGGCAGCAACCCTGCCATATCTTTAATGCAAATGGTATCGGCACCGAGGTCTTCGAGTTGCTTCGCTTGTTCGACAAAATGATTCAGACTATGAACCGGACTCACGGTGTAACAAATCGTGGCTTCAACGTGTTTTCCGCAGGCTTTGACCACTTCCATGGCTGGTTTCATGTTACGAATATCATTAAGGGCATCAAAAATCCGAAAGACATCGATACCGTTTTTAGCAGATAGTTCAATGAATTTTTCCAGAACGTCGTCGGCATAATGCCGATATCCCACCACATTTTGCCCACGCAATAACATTTGCAGGCGGGTTTTGGGCATGGCTTGCCGAAACGCTCTGAGGCGTTCCCATGGATCTTCTTTCAAAAATCTGAGGCAGGCATCAAATGTGGCACCACCCCAGACTTCCAATGACCAGAATCCCACTTCATCTAAGTCTGTCGCGGCAGGCAAGAGATCCTCGGTCCGCATGCGTGTCGCGAGAAGTGATTGATGCCCATCGCGTAAGGCCACATCGGTCAAATAGACCTGGCGTTTTGGCGAGGCTTCAATGTCCAGTGCGGGAGGTGCGCCAGATTTCATGCGGGTGGGAACCGGACGCCCGACTGGCGTTCGTTTTTGTGATTTTCGAATTTTTTTTGATGGCATAAGCAGCCTTTCACATAGACAACGGACACGAGGTATCCGTTGGATCGACCAAGATGCCTACAAACCTTCATACGCAGCAATGGCTGCGGAAAGGGCGACAACTAAATCTTCGGGTTCTTCCATTTCTTCATAATCAAATAACGCCGGGTGGGTTTCGAGATAGCTCGTATCAAACCGCCCGGCACGGAAATCCGGTTCTTCCATGATTTTTGTTAAAAAAGGAATCGTGGTTTTCACGCCTCTGAGTACAAATTCTTCGAGTGATCGATGGGTCCGGCGTACGGTTTCATCCCACGTGCGGCCATGCACGGTGAGTTTAGCCAAAAGCGCATCGTAATACGGGGGGACCGTATAGTCTTTATACACGGCCCCGTCAATTCGTACGCCGACTCCCCCAGGAGAAAGATACGCAGTGAGTTTTCCGGAAGACGGTCGAAACCCATTTTGAGGATCTTCCGCATTAATGCGGGACTGAATAGCGAAACCTTGGAGATTCACTTCATGCTGCCCAAAGACCAGAGGTCGCCCAGCCGCAATCCAGAGTTGTGATTGAACGATATCGACAGTCGTAATTTGCTCGGTGACGGTATGTTCGACTTGTATGCGAGGATTCATTTCCATGAAATAGTATCGGCCATCAGGGTCCAAGAGAAATTCAACAGTTCCGGCATTATAAAACTGCGCGGCCCGGGCCATGGCGATGGCGGCTTCACCCATTTCTGCCCGAAGGCGAGGGGTTAATACTAATGATGGAGCAATTTCGACGAGTTTTTGGTGCCGTCGTTGAATGGAACAGTCACGCTCTCCGAGATGAATGACATACCCATTTTTGTCTGCCAATAATTGAAATTCAATATGGTGAGGCCGTTCAATATATTTTTCGATAAAGAGTTCTCCATTACCAAATGCCGCCAGTGCTTCACGCGCCCCGGCTTCCATGGCCTCTTTGAGTTCTTCATCCGATCGCACCACCCGTAACCCGCGCCCGCCACCCCCTGCACTTGCTTTCACCATGACGGGATAGCCGGCTCGTTGACAAAAGGCCAGGCCATCTTCTACCCCTTTCACCGGGCCGTCAGTTCCTGGAACCACGGGAACCCCAATTTTTATCGCGAGCTCTCGTGCTTTGACTTTATCTCCCAACAATTCCAAAGAATGGGGCGAGGGACCAATAAAGTTAATGCCGGCTTCTTCGCAGAGCTTGGCAAACGCCGCGTTCTCAGCAAGAAATCCGTAGCCGGGATGAATGGCATCCGCACGAATGCGTTTGGCCAACCCCACAATCTGCCGTGCATCCAAATAGCCTTGAACAGGACCAGGGCCAACCAAATAGGCTTCATTGGCTTTTTTTACATAGATGGCCGTGGCATCACTTTCCGAATATATGGCAGCCGCAGCAATGCCGAATTCTCGACATGCCCGGATGATACGCATGGCAATTTCACCCCGATTGGCGACTAAGACTTTGTTAAACATTACAGGTCATGGGGAACTGGTAGAAAATCAAATGTAATCCGTGAATCCTAGCAGGTCGGCAACGAATTGTCGTTCATTCTTTTTTAACGATCACTCAGAGGATAAAATCTGCCATTTTTGATGAGTCGTTGGCCATCAGGTGAGAGCACAAATTGTTCAAAGGCCAACACTTCCGCAGAAGGCTGTTGGTTCGTGATAAGCATCACGGGTCTCTGGAGAGGGTAACGTTTATCCAGGACCGTTTGTACCTCGGGCTCGATCCTATCAACAAAGAGGAGGTTAATGGCGACGCCGTCTTCTTTTGCCCGAAGGGCTGGGGTGATAGAGACAAAGGTAATGGCTTCAAGATTGCCACTCACTGTGGTGATAGCCTCTTTTTCGGTTTCTGCTCGGGACGCAGAAGGTGAAATACCATTGGAAATCTTGAGCTGTTGTTCAAAGCCTTGCCGAATATTTTGATTGGTTGATCGATTCACCAGGACAATTTTTGTTTGCGGGGCTTCTTCATACACTTGGGACCAATACCGAAGCTTTCCAGAAAAAATATCGGCAAGTTGGCTAGAGGTTAATTCTTTGACGGGATTAGAGAAATTCGTGATAACCGCAATGCCATCTCTGGCAATCATAGTGGAGCGGAAGGAAGACACCTCTTCCCCTGTGACCGCAATGTCAGCCTCACCCAACTCAATGGTTCGAATGGGTTTGGCATGGGGATGCCAAAAAAAATCAACAGAAATTGAGGGGTGACGTTGCTCAAATGCGTCCGCCAAAATTTCCATGAGATAGCGTTCCGGTCCATTCCCGGAGATGAGAATGGTCTTGGATGGGCTTGACGCATCATCGACCATGTTGGATTTGGATAGTAGCCCTTTAGCCGCAAATGTCTGAGGCAGGGGAAGAGCAAGACTGATAAACAAAAAGCCTATTAAGCCAAACGAATTCCGGAGATAAGATAATTTTGGAAACCATCGGACCATAATGAAGGCTCGTGAGGACATTAGGTGATTTGCTGGTAAGAGCAAAAAGAATTCATGCTCAAAAAATTGAAAAACGGGCCCATCTTTCCGGTTTCAAGAAATGAATGTCAAGAGGGGAAAGGTGACGATAGGGGAGATCGAAACGATTCTAGTCCCCCTGATATGGTTGGAAAAACTATTTGCTACTCCCCAGGGCCTGGTTGAGAGTTCGCTTCGGTCGGGGCTGCCCGCATTCCCGACATGGGCGGAAGTTTTTTAAATTTTTCCATTCGTTCATCGTGCATATTGTAAGCTTTCATTTCAGAAAAGCCCGTTTTATGCGTACCGACAATTTTAGAAGCAAAGGATGACATGATTCGCCGGCTGTTTGCCTTTTGGCATTTCGGGCATATTGTCTCTTCTGGTTTGGTGCTCAGGGGTTGCATGGCTTCAAAGCCATGATCGCAGGCCTCACAAACATATTCGTATAATGGCATAAGAAAGCTCCTTATTATAAAGGCGGATGTGGAACGAAGATTCATGATAAATTATATAGGAGAAAGGGTTGGTGAGGCCAATAGATTCGAGAACTATTTCCTCAGATAAATCAGCCCAAATAATTGGCGCGAGAGGATCTTGACGCTTACTAAGCAGATCTATAGACTGCCTTTTTCGTCTATAATTTGGAGGATTTCGCAATGGCGGTGCTTATTCGACGGTTCAAATTGCCCACGGGAATGATGAAGGAAGAGCGTATTGATGATTCAGATCGTATAGAGCGATACATGCAGTTTTTTGACAAAGAAGGCAAAGCGAAGCTCGAGGCTGGGCAAAAAGTCTTTATTGATAAGGACGAATGGCAACTGCTTGAAGATTAACACCTTCCAATCCTTTCCCTTCCACCTTTTTCTGTCCTTCATAGCAGTGTCTGTAAGCGGAAAAATAGCAACTTAGAAAGCATTCCTAAAAAAGGAAATAGTGAGATGGGATATTGGATACATTTAAAACGATCTCTTGATCAGGCCATGATGCATCGAGACCGGTGTTTGGAAATTCCCTCTGGCCCTCATAGGGCTGATTACTGGCAAGGGGGATGGGAGGAATATCCCGATAAAGATTCCGCCTTGGATGCGCTGGAAAATACTGATGCCACGTCTCAGCTGAAATGTCCTGTCTGTAAACCGTGACGTTCCCTGCCTACTCCGGTTGCCCCAATTCCGTCATTTCTCCACAAAACGTTTTATAGGTAAGATCCTGTTATGGCACAAAAGTTTGGGAATGCTCGATGGGTGAAAGAAGGCTACTTCGATAATCGGACGGCTGAGGTTGTCGTGGGGCAAATAACATTTGCGGTCCTAGGAGTCGTCGACTTTTGCCTTTCAGGAGGCCTGGTTGGAGAAGTTGCGGGAAAGGTCATTCAGTTTCGCAATCCAAAGTTTCTGGATGATCCGTATGCGGGGGAGGTGTTAGACGATTTTGCCATTCCACAATTAGGAAAGGTGAGCTTGTTTTCGTTTGACCCGCATCCACTTTTGTCGCCGCATCCATACTTTGAATGGTTTTCCCTCGATCAACAACATTACCGTATTGAGCTTGAACCGGATGATGCTTGGATAGTAGCCGAGTCTGAATGGGAAGCGATCACGAGTGCTTCTCAACGTATTCGGGAAGCCTTCGTTCCCAGCTTAAGTCCCTCTGCTTCCTAACCTGATGCCAAAATTCTAGAAAAAGTTAGCCTTGATGCCTTGCGCTTTAATTTCATTGACTCCGTTTTTTGTGGTTCGTAGAATGCCCCTATGAATGATCGATTTTTAAAAGCCTGTCTTCGTCAGTCGGTAGACCGTACCCCAGTCTGGTTTATGCGGCAAGCTGGACGGTATATGGCGGAGTATCAAGCAATTCGTCGCCGGCATTCTATTTTGGAAGTTTGCAAAACACCTGCCCTCGCCGCTGAAGTGACCCTCCAACCTATTCAACGATTTCAATTAGATGCTGCGATCATTTTTGCGGATATTTTATTGCCGTTAGAAGCCATGGGGCTTCACCTGGAATTTGTCGAAGGGAAAGGTCCCGTCATTGACAATCCTATTCGCGGGGAAATGGGGATTGTCGAACTCCGAGCGGTGGATGGTGAAGCCTTTGGGTATGCGGGGGAAGCGATTCGGCAAGCCTTAGAGGCCCTAGATAATCGGGTTCCTTTGATCGGGTTTGCGGGCGCGCCATTTACCTTAGCGAGTTACGCGATTGAAGGTGGGAGCTCACGGGATTATGCTCGCACCAAACAACTCATGTTTTCCCAGCCAACCGTCTGGCATCAATTAATGTCAAAACTTTCTGCGGTGGTGGTCGAGTATTTGCGAGTTCAATGTCGAGCCGGAGCCCAGGCGATCCAATTGTTTGACAGTTGGGTGGGGTGTTTAAGCCCAGGGGACTATGAAGAATATGTCCTGCCTCATGTCCAATCGATTTTTTCGGCTTTACGGGTTGAAGGGATTCCACTTATTTATTTTGGAACGGGGACGACGGGCCTGTTGCCATTAATGCGAAAAGCCGGAAGTGATGTGATGGGGGTCGATTGGCGCATTCGATTGGATGAAGGCTGGAATCTGGTTGGCCATGATATGGCGATTCAGGGTAATTTAGACCCCATGGTCTTGTTTGCATCAGAAAAGGAAATTGAACGGCGGATACGAGAGATCATGCAACAAGCCGCTGGACGTCCCGGGCATATTTTTAATTTGGGTCATGGCATTCTTCCAACCACACCGTTGCACAGTGTGGAATTTACCATTGATTGTGTCCGGCGTTTTTCACATGAGTTCCAGCCGACTCATTAAGATAGCTTCATCCTCATCCTGCCTCGTGTCTTTCAGTCAAGAAGTTTGGTGATGCCGTAATCCTTCCTTTCTTCTCAATAATTACTTTTCAACATTCTTCCAAAGAACGTGTCGCGATCTCCTTTTCATGTCATTATTATTGGTGGTGGGATTTCAGGACTCTCAACGGCATTTTTTGTCATGGAAGAGGCTGAAAAACATCAGCTACCTATACAATGTACGGTTGTTGAGCGAGATGCCCGTTGGGGTGGAAAAATTTTGACCAACCACTTGCCCAATCTTCTCATTGAAGGAGGCCCTGACTCTTTTTTAACCTCAAAACCGTGGGCCATGGAGTTGTGCCGAACCTTGGGACTTGAGGATCAGCTCATTCCGACGAATGCGGAACATAACCGGACTTTTTCATTGTGCCGTGGGGTCTTGCGGGAATTGCCTCAAGGATTATTAGCCTTTCGCCCACAACGTGTGGAGACGCTGGTTTCCGGAGGACTGTTATCTTGGAGTGGTCTTCTGCGAATGGGAGCCGAGCGATTTTGGCCACAATCATCTTCTGGCCAATTCGAAGAAACCTTGGGGAGTTTTTTCCGACGGCGGTTTGGTGCGGAAGCCTTTGATTATCTGATTGAACCCCTGGTGGCAGGGATTTATGCTGGAGATGCTGATGAACTCAGTATCGAAGCCACCTTCCCGCGATTCAAAGAATTAGAACAGCAGCATGGGAGCGTGATCAAAGGGATGCGGGCGGCTCAAGCAAACGCGAAGAAAGGGATGGCTCCCAAGTCTCCAGGTTCGGCTTCCTCTTTATTTATGACCCTTCGAAATGGCTTAGGGGAACTTATTGATACCCTCACGCAGCGATTGATTGATCGAGGGGTTCAATTAAAGACTGGTTCTGAATGTCGAGATGTCCAGACAACCTCGAAAGATGAAAAAGCGTTTTTAATGACGTTTGACAATGGCACCATCCTCACCGCTGATGCCGTCGTGCTCGCGACTCCGGCATTCCAGACGGCCCGAATAATTCGTGGTCTGCATCCGGAAGCCGCCAATATTTTAGAGCACATTCCCTATACGTCCACTGCCACGATTTCCATGGCCTATCCTACAGAAGCTGTTGAAAGGCACATTCGCGGGTTTGGTTTTATCGTACCCCGAAAAGAACAACGTCCTCTCTTAGCTGGTACATGGACGTCTCTCAAATGGCCATACCGCAGTCAAAAAGGGGAGACCCTCATTCGTTGTTATGTGGGTGGAAGAGGCCGGGAACATATTCTAGAAAACGATGATAGGCATCTCGTGGAATCCGTCCTGAAAGAATTGCAAGCTATTGTCGGCATTACGGGGTCTCCCACCTACACGGAGGTTCACCGCTGGGTTCGGGGAATGCCGCAATATGTTATCGGTCATCAGGCCCGGGTTGCCAAAATTAAGGAATATTTGGATCCTTGGCCAAAACTGCACATTAGTGGTGCCGGGCTTTATGGAATTGGCATCCCAGATTGTATTCGCGAAGGGAAGCGGGTTGCGGATAGCCTCATACAATCTTTCCTTGCAACATCAACAACGACGGCATCCTAAAAAAATGGCTTGCCATTTTCACAGGAGTTCATCCTAGAGCTAAGGGAGCATGGAAGAGATTAAAGGCGTACACGTTGTGGTGCGGGGAACAGTCCAAGGGGTGGGTTTCCGAGCGTTTACCGAATATCAGGCTACCCAAAAGGGTTTGCACGGGTGGGTTCGTAACCAACCAGATGGGACGGTTGAACTGGAAGCTGAAGGCCCCAAGCCAGTGCTAGAGGCCTTTCTCATGGTGCTCCAAGAAGGCCCTCGACTCTCACATGTCACGCAAATTATGGTTGACTGGAAAGACGCAAACAGGCACACTCAAGGGTTTACCATTCGGCGAGACAAACCTGGGTCTTTTCCCTCGGATGTCTGAAGAGACGTAGCCTGAGATCGGCTTTAGGTTGTCTCAGTTCTTTTTCGAGATGTTGGTATGGATTATAAAACCTTTATTCGAGAAGTTCCGGATTTTCCTAAACCGGGTATTTTGTTTTATGACATTACCACGTTATTGAAAGAACCGACGTGTCTCCGAGGCATTATTGATGATCTGGTTAAAGCATATCAGGGAAAAGGGATCACCAAAGTCGTGGGTATGGAATCACGAGGGTTCATACTGGGAAGCCCCTTGGCCTATCATCTCAATGCGGGGTTTGTGCCTGTCCGAAAACCGGGGAAGCTGCCTGCTGATGTCTTTGAGGTGAAATACAATTTAGAATATGGTTCTAACTCCCTTGCGATTCATCGAGATGCGATCAAAGAAAGAGAGTCTGTGCTTATTGTTGATGATTTGTTAGCCACAGGGGGAACGGCGGCAGCGACCGTTCATTTGATCCGACAATTAGGTGGGGAAATTGCTGGAGTAGCGTTTTTAGTCGAATTAGTAGGGCTTGAAGGTCGCAAAAAAATAGATGGGTGTGCGGTCCATTCGTTAATCACCTATGACTAAGACGAATTGATGAATGTGGTTGAATGGTGTGAATCAAATATGGTTCCGATGTTCACAGGCATGATCCTCAAACAGGGTCATTTGTGTATTAACCTCCAAATGGGGAAAGGAATGTAAGAATGGCCGCACGATCGGGGAAGAAAGTCACGAAACCCACCACGACACGTGTGAAAAAGACAGCCGTTAAGGCTGCAGCTCCAACTTCGCCATCTTCGAAAAAGACTATGAAAAAAGTTAAACCGGTAGTTTCTCAGCCAACCGAACCTTCTCCAAAAAAGTCTAAGAAAAAAGTCGGGTCTGATACCCGGCATGCCTCACTTAAGGAAATATTACTTGTTAAACGTGAAGCCCTGATTCAACAAATAAAGCAACAACTTGGGCAATCCGTCACAGAGGAGCAGCAACGCCGTCTGGAAGCTGCCATGGATAGTGGCGATCAAGCCTTGGTAGATTTAGAGCGTGAAATGGGCATTTCTCTCCAAGAAATGCGAAACCGCGAGCGCCAACTCATTGATGATGCGTTAGATAGCTTGGATGAAGGTACCTATGGCATGTGTGCCGATTGCGGAGAAGAAATTAGTGAAAAACGTCTTCACGCGCTGCCATTTGCTCGTTTGTGTGTGGATTGCCAATCCAAGCGGGAGCTGATGGAGAAAATTGAGCGATCGGAGCAACGGACATAATCAAACGTCACCGTCTCTTTTTCCATATGTGTGTACCTGATTTGTTTTAGGCAATCATGGTTACACGGCATCAACATTTCTTTCTCCCATTCTCTTTTTGCCCCAGATGGCTTAATTTCTGTATCTCAAAAGCAGATTGAGCTTTCTTCTGATGTTGTCCTCGGAGAAAACCCAATATTAGGACATAGGAAACACAATAGTGCCTGTCCCTGTGGTTATATTGGCGAGTGGTGGTCTCGATTCTACCGTCACAGCCGCGCTTGCTAAGGCAGAGGGGTCTGATCTCTATTTATTAACTATAGACTATGGACAGCGGCATTTATTCGAAATTGATTGTGCCAAAAAAGTTGCGGCGTGGCTTGAGGCAAAAGATCATAAAATTCTCCAATTGGACTTAGGGTTATTCGGTGGGTCGGCATTAACGGACCAGATTCCTGTGCCAACTGATCGGCCATTGCATGAACGGGAGCATGGAATTCCTGTGACCTATGTGCCGGCGCGCAATACGATATTCCTGAGCTTAGCCTTAGCCTACGCCGAGGTGCTCAACGCCACTAAAATTTTTTTTGGAGCAAATATTCGAGATTACTCTGGGTATCCAGATTGCCGTCCGGAATTTATTCAGGCTTTCATGGAAGTCGCCAAACAGGGTACGCGTCTCGGCCAAGAGGGTCATCCTATTGAAGTCGTAGCTCCATTACTGTTTATGACAAAACGTGAGATTATTCAAAAGGGCCAGGAGCTTCATGTGCCATTTCAATTCACGAGTAGTTGTTATCAGCCTGGCCCCGATCATCGTCCTTGTGGCCATTGCGATAGTTGTCTGATTCGTCAGGAAGGGTTTCAGGACGCTCAAATATCTGACCCGGCAATCATGCGTTCTCACTCGTAAGGAGAGAAGAATATGAAGCATTGTCTCATGCAGCATACGACCAAAAAGATCTTGCTCTGTTTTTGTTGCCTTTTCTTGTGGGGGTGTTCGGAGAACGGCTCTAATGCTCAGAGTGCGTCGGTATCATCGCCGACCATCCTGGCCTCTGCTGACAAACCGTTACCCGCTGAATTAGAAGAAGGTGAATCGAAATTCAATAATTTTTGTTCTCGATGCCATGGGGCTCAAGGGAAGGGCACCAACAATGGACCACCCTTGGTCCATAAAATCTATGAACCCAATCACCATGCCGATATGGCCTTTCAGCGAGCTGCAGCGCAAGGTGTCCGGGCCCATCATTGGAAGTTTGGGAATATGCCGAAAATCGATGGGGTCATGCCAGAAGATATTTCACAAATTATTGGGTATGTCCGATGGCTTCAACGCCAAGCCGGGATTTTCTAAAACCGTCTCAGGGCATATGCTGATCTAGCTGGTTCACCAGTGATTGGATTCGTGCAAATCCTCCCTGCCAGAATTTCCGAGAGCTGACGTCAACTCCTAAGGGTGTGAGCAGTGCTTGTGGGCTGGCTGAACCGCCGCCTGCCAGCAATTCTATATATTTAGGAACAAAGGCTTTCCCTTCTTTTTTATACTGCTGGAAGAGTGCGAGGACTAATAAATTTCCAAAGCTATAGGAATAACAATAAAACGGACTGCCGAAAATGTGGGGAATCGCTAACCATTCCCAACGAAATTCCTCTCCAACCTTAATGGCCTTCCCAAATTGTTCCCGCAACAACGTGAGGTAGAGCCCCGCCAATTCATCAATCGTCGTCCCTTGGCCGATCATGCGATGGGCCTCCCGTTCAAAGAGCACAAAAAACGCCTGACGCATAATGGTGGCATAGACATCATCGAGCTGACTCAGGAGAAGACTCACCTTTGTTGTGTGATCGTGCTCTTGCGTGAGCAGAGAATCAGAGAGCAATTGTTCCCCAAAGATTGAGGCGGTTTCAGCCAGAGGAAGGGCTGAGTGAAAGGTCAAAACAGAATGATTCTCGGCCAACATGGCATGAACGGCATGTCCCAACTCATGGGCCAAAGTTGAAACATCGCGGGCTTCTCCGGTGAAGTTCACCAATACATAGGGCGTCTGTTTGGGTCGAATGCTATAGCAAAAAGCACCGCCCATTTTGCCGGGGCGAATAACGGCATCCAGATGTCGCTCACGAATGACTCGAGAAGCGCGTTCAGCTATATCAGGGGAAAAGCTTTGGTAGGCGTCCATGACCAGGCCTTCGGCACGAGAAAACGTATAGCGATGGGACTTTCCCCCATAGGGAGCATATAAATCATAGCGATGGAATGTTTTGAGTTTGAGGAGTCGTTGCTTGAGACGAAAGTATTGTTGGAACACGTCCACATTTTTTCGGCAGGTAGTCAGAAGCGCATCAACGGCTGCCTCGGGAAGATCGTTGGCCTTATTTCGAACAGCAATCGGGGAAGAATATTTGCGTAATTGTAAGCCTTCATTGGCCCAATCTTGGACCAGGTGCTTGTAAACATCGCCTAGAATGTCTCGTTGTTCCCCATAGACGGCAAACAACGATTGATAGGCCCCTCGACGAACGGATGCCAATGGATGACGGACGTAGCTCATCAATTGTTCGCGGGTTAGGTGCTTGATGCGGTTTTGAGATTTGAGCGGGAATTTCAGGCTATTGGTGGTAACACCATACAAGGCTTCTAAGGCTTGCCGACCCGTCGAGTTCTTTAGGGTCACAATGCGTTCTTCAGATTCCCGTAACGTATGGGGCGTCAATCGTGTGAGGGTATCCAGGTAATAATGATGCCGTGTGGCATGAGAGGAAAGACGCGAGGCATGCTTCGTCGCGAGGCTTTGCCACCACAGATCAAAGAATAAAAGACGCGGATAAAATTGAGCGAGCCGGTTTCGAACATGATTGTCAAAGGCCCGTGCTGTTTGATTTTTGGTGTTTTCTGCAAACCATAAAAAGCCATATGCCCCTAAAGTATTTAACTGCTCACTAATATCTTCAAGCTGCTTCAAGCGGCGTTGAAATTCCTGATGAGTTATTCCGGAAGCCAGGCGGCTCCGTTGTCGTTCAAATGATGAAATGCGAGATTCCAACTCTTGTTCAATTCGTTGGGAATCCTTCGTGGGATGGCGTAACAAATCCTTGAGATTCCAGACTGGCAAGGTGGAAGGCATCATGACTCCTTTATCTCATCAACAAGTAAACAATGAGAGGCTTGGAAGAAAAGAAATGGTTGGAACAGAACAGAGCCGGTGAGAAAATATCGGTCTTGAATAATTGAAAAACAAAACGTGGAGCTGGCGACAGGGATCGAACCTGCGACCTGCGGTTTACAAAACCGCTGCTCTACCAACTGAGCTACGCCAGCAACATAAAAACATAAAATATATCATATCAAAGGTTGGTGTGTGGAACTAGGAGTCAGGGAGAAAATTTTGTGTTTTCAAAATATTTCTACGACATTGTGAGGAAGACTTTTAACGTTCCTGGTTGTGATGCTTGCTCCATGGCTTGGATGCCTTCGTTCAATGGAAAACGTGCATGAATCATTGGCTCAACGTCAATCTTTCTGTTTGCCAATAACCGAAGCGCTGGAGCGAAAGGGCCGCAGCGAGAGCCAATCACCGAAATTTCATGAATGACGAGTTGTGTCATATTGACTAAGACTTCCCCGTGATAGGTGGATTTAAGCACAATGGTGCCGCGTGGTCGGACGAGGTTGGCGGCCATGGTGAGTCCTTGAGGGCTTCCCGTGGCTTCGACGATGATATCGGCACCTGGAGGAATATCTTGGAGTTCCAAAGTAACCGCAATACCTTTTTGAGCCAGCCAGGCATGATTTTCATGATGTCGTCCGAGAAGTGTGACGTGACAACCCAACAAAGCCAACACTTGTGCGCAGAGCAATCCTAATTTTCCATCGCCGATAATGATGACACGGTCTTTGGGTTTGATGGTCACCAGCTGAGGTATTTCACAGGCGGCGGCCAGGGGCTCAATAAACACAGCCTGGTCATTGGATATGCCTTCTGGGACAGGGTAGAGGTTTTCAATGGGGAGAGAAAGATAATCCGCAAAGGCCCCGTCGCGCCCCATAATTCCTAAGGTGGTGCGATTGGGACAATGGGTCGGGCGTCCTTGGAGGCAAGTTTGACAGGCTCGGCAGGCTGCATTGATTTCCCCAACCACGCGCTTACCCACAAGTGAGGACTGGTTGGGCGCCTGATCCACGACACCCACGAATTCATGCCCTAGGACTCCTTGGAAATCCATATAGCCTTTGACAAGATGTAAATCCGTTGAGCAGATTCCCGCTTGCAAGACTTGGATGATGGCTTCTTGCGGCCGCCCCCACGGCTTTGGTCGATTCTCTTGTAGGCAAAGGCCTTGCTCCAGTACTAGTCCTCGCATGTCTCCTCACAAAAAAAAACGATTAGAATAATTCAGCAATGCCACCGATTCTAGCAAATGGTTTCGGGATATTGATTATAGAGCCTCAAGAAGAATGAAACAAAACAATAATCTACAGAATGGTTGTTCTGTTGCTGCCTCCAGGAAAGGTTTCGGAAATTTGGTCGATGCTAAAACAGGAATGATGTTCTGACTGACCAAGGGAGGTTGTGATGTTTTTAGGATTTGCCTCAGCCTTTTCAGGCGTTCAGGCCGGCGGCCGGCTTCTTGGTGCCAGTGCCCACAATATTGCAAATGCCCAGACGGAGAATTTTAAGCGGACACAAGCGACATTTGAAGAATCCCGGGTGGGAGGTGTAATTGTGAGCTTGACCAAGGATCAGCGACCTGGCCCTCAATTGCCCACAGGGGACGATCCCTTTACCTTTCGAGAAGGGTCAAATGTGGAGTTGGAAGAAGAACTCATCCATACCTTAGAAGCCACCCACCTAATCGAAGCTAACCTGGGAAGTATCCGGACCCAAGATAAGGTTTTTGGCACGTTGTTGGATATTTTCGAATAGCTAAGAAATAGTAAAAATCTCTATCGTATTTGTCCTTCCCAATGCTCTAGCCGACCTTTCCTGAGCTTTCCCTCCCAGTTCCTGGTTTCCCTTGATCAAGTGCAAAATATTTCTAGAACGAAGTACCTTGCCGATAGGGTCCAAGCACCTTGTCTATTTTTTCTTATCATCCCCCGCTATTTTTGGCGATTTCCTCTTCGTCGTCGGGATTGATACACTTGAGAACGTTGTAGCGAAAGTACCCGGTGGCACCTGAAAAAGACCAGAGTAAGGAGTGAAATACGGAAAATACCTTAGATTGGGCTTTGAAGGTGGAGAAACAATTATTGTAGAATCAAAAGCTTGTGTCGTTTTTGTCTATTGAGGCTTCAACATTCTGAAATGCTTAACGGGTCAGAAAGTTAACACGTTTGTCTCACACCTTCTTTCAATTACATTTTCCTCAAAACAGGAGATTGGGATAATGCACATGTCACGGATGTTTTCGGGCTCGGCAAGGCCGTTACGGATTGCCCCCTTTTGGGTATTCATGCTCCTTTTGATAAGCCTTGGTCTTGTGGGAGGTTTTTGGGGTAATGGCTGGCTGTTTCCCACTCAATCGCAGGCAGCCCTCCCCAGTGCATTTATGGAAGGCTTTTCTGAGATTGTTGAAAAAGTTGGGCCTGCGGTCGTCAATGTGGCGGTGACAGGAGGGGGGGGCTCATCAAAGCCATTACCCCCAGGCCCATTCGGTGGCCCTCCTGGCGGGGCTCCTCCTGGAGGTGGCGGCCCTCCCGGTCGTCCTCCTGGTCCAGGTGGCCCAGGTATGAGTGCGGGGTCTGGAGTCATCATTGATTCGAGAGGCTATATCCTCACCAATAACCATGTCGTCGAAGATGCGAGTGATATAAAGGTGACCTTTCATGATGGTCGGGAAGTTCCCGCAACAATTGTGGGGACTGATCCAAAAACTGATTTAGCGGTGATTAAAGTCAAAGTTGAAAATGGACCACTTCCATCCATTGCCTGGGGAAACTATGACGTTCTTCGGGTTGGCGATGTGGTCTTAGCAGTGGGTAGTCCATTTGGATTGAAATCATCGGTCTCATTCGGGATTATCAGCGCATTGGGGCGTGGGAGCGTCGGGATCACGGAATACGAAGATTTCATTCAAACTGACGCCGCCATCAATCCAGGCAATTCCGGAGGCGCCTTAGTCAATATGAAAGGTGAATTGATTGGCATCAATACGGCGATTTTTTCCAGAACGGGTGGGTCGGAAGGTGTGGGATTTGCGATTGCGGTGAGCATTGCCAAAGATATTTCCAGTAGCCTGATTGAATCAGGAAAAGTGGTTCGCGGATGGATGGGCGTGGCCATTCAGGAATTGACTCCCGCGTTGGCCCAATCCTTTCAATTACCGGAAGGTCAACAAGGCGGAGTGCTCATCAGTGAAGTACATGAGGATGGTCCTTCGGCCAAGGCCGGACTGAAGCGTGGAGATGTCATTCTGAAATACGACAATGAATCAGTGAAGGATGTGAATCATCTTCGCAATATCGTCGCCCGTACCAAAGTCGGAAAACAAAAAGAAATCAAAGTGCTGCGCGAAGGGAAGGAAACCACGTTGATCCTGGTATTGGGGGAACGGCCATCTGATCAAGTGTTGGCGAAAGCTAGCCCTCCAGGAGAAACGCCCCCTGCCATCTCGAAGCTGGATAATGTGTTATCTGGTTTAACGGTGGAGGCCATCTCTGCGGACCATCGTAATCAATTTGGTATCTCTGAAGAAGCCAAAGGTGTGGTGGTGACGAAAGTGGAGTCTGGGAGTGCGGTTGAGGCAGCGGGTATTCAACCTGGCGACCTCATTCAAGAAGTCAGCCGGACTGCGGTTAAGAGTCTTGATGAATATCAACAAATTGCGACAAAGATTGCGAAGGAAGAATTAGTCGTCCTCTTAGTCAACCGACGTGGTAACAATCTTTTTGTGGCGGTGAATCCCAAATAATTTCACCATTCTCTAAAGAGGGAGGCCAGAGTGCCTCCCTCTTTATTTTGGCGTACAAGCGAACATTATGGCGAAGCAAAGTCAATGGGGTCAGTGGTTTGAAGAGAAAGTCTTTAAGCCATTGGAAGATAAGAAGATGCCCGTCATGGAGCATCTTCATGAATTTCAACATCGCCTGACTCGCGCTGTTGTGGTGATGGCCTTAGTATTTGTCGGGACATTTTTTTATGCCGATACCTTAGTAACCTGGCTACGGGTCCCGCTTCAAAATTTCTTTATTTTAGATTCCTGGGAGTGGGTGCCATCAGATTTGCCAAAAATTCCTTTGGTGTTTCTCGCTCCAGCCGAAGCCCTCTGGCAAAATGTGAAAGTGGCTGGCCTTTGTGCCATCGTCCTCACCACGCCTTATTGGTTATGGGAAATTTGGCAATTTGTGGTTCCTGGATTGCACGCGCAAGAACGACGCTTTGTGGCCCCCTTTACGGCCATTAGTACTGTTGCGTTTTTTCTTGGGTTAACCTTTTGCTTCTTTTTTGTGCTCCCCTTTGCGCTGCATTTTCTGCTGTCTTACGGGTTGGCTTCCGGGTTTATCGCACAAATTTCCATTGCCCAATTTGTCGGATTTATTCTGTGGTTTCTCTTGGTGTTCGGACTCATTTTTGAAGTACCGTTAGCTCTGACGTTAATGGCCAAGCTGGGGTGGGTTGATGCTCCGCTTTTGAGGCGATATCGGAAGTGGGCCTTTCTTGGGTCATTTTTATTTGCCGCGATTCTGACCCCGACGCCCGATCCGTTTAATCAATGTATTATGGCGATTCCCATGTATTTCTTTTACGAAGTAGGAATTATCAGTGCCCAAATCTTTGGAAAAAAGAAGCCACAGGAATCGAGTGATAGTACGCCGGTGCCGTCTTCCGCTCCGGCGGTGGCACGTCCCGTTGTACAGCCAGCGGGGGCGGTGAATGCTGGAGATGATGATTATGTGAGCGTACCAGACTCCGGTCCCCGATAAGGTTGGAACGAGAAAGCGGGACTATCACGTGATCGGCGTCGCCGCTTTGATGATTAGCAGTAAAATTTTTTCAGGTCAGGAGCCCGATGCCTGTCGAAAAATACTAGAAGACACCTTGACGAACCACCAAATGACTCTTTTAACCTATGAAATTCTGCCTGATCAGCGAGAAATGATTGTCCAACGACTGCAAGCCCTTTGTGAGACGGGGCGTTCGCCAGTCGTCCTGACGCTTGGCGGAACGGGGGTGAGACCAACCGATTGGGTTCCGGAGGCTACCCGGGAGGTGATTGAAAAGGAAATTCCAGGGATTGCAGAAGCCATGCGTGCTGAAAGTTTGAAAAAAGTCCGCACCGCGATGCTTTCTCGAGGGATCGCGGGCATTAAAGACAAGACGGTCATTATTAATTTGCCTGGAAGTGCCAAGGGCGTCAAAGAAAATTGTGAGGTGGTCTTTCCCCTGTTAGATCATCTTGTTCAAAAAATGGGAGAGGCTGAGCCAAAGAAAGATTCTTGAAATTCACATCAATGAATAGACTGTCTGAAATTATGAAATTTTATTGGCTTTATTTTTTTGGAGGAATATATGGCAAGTGAACTTAAAATGGTTCAACCATCTCCGTCGTCAAGCGGGGATGTCTGTACCTATATGTGGGCCTGTGCGATTTGTGACGAAACGGAAACCTGTCAGAAGGATCGAGAAGGCCATAGCCGATGGTTAGTGAACAAGCGCATGGAACGGATTGAACATAAAATTCTCGTCATGAGTAATAAGGGTGGAGTCGGCAAGAGCACGATGACGACGAACTTGGCCATTAGCTTGGCCTTAAAGGGCTATGAAGTGGGAGTGTGTGACATGGACATCCATGGACCCAATATTCCCAAAATGATGGGAGTCGAAGGAGAAAAACTCAAGATCAGTACCGGTGGAGGCATTATTCCGCATCAAGTCTACAATCTGAAAATCGCCTCGATGTCGTTTCTCCTCCAGAATTCTGATGATCCTATTATTTGGCGAGATGCCTATAAATTTGAATTCATCAATCAATTGTTGGGTGGAGTGGAATGGCAAGATTTGAATTATTTATTCATTGATTTGCCACCTGGCACGGGCAATGAATCAGTCACCACCATGGACTTGATCGGAGATGTCACGGGCTGCGTGATTGTTTCGACTCCTCAAGAAGTGGCGCTGTTAGATTCTCGCAAGTCGGTGACATTTGTGAGGGATAGTGAATTGCCGATCATCGGTATTATCGAAAACATGAGCGGTATGGATTGTCCGCATTGTCATAAGTCTATTGAAGTCTTTCGAAAAGGTGGAGGTGAAGCCTCCGCTGCCGATATGGGGGTGCCGTTCCTTGGGCGTGTGCCGCTTGATCCAGAAATGGTTTTGCAATGTGATCGGGGCGAGCCCTATGCCCTGTTTCATTCTGACCTTCCGACGGCAGAGGCCATTCATGCTGTAGCCAATAAAATTGAGGAGTTTTGCAAAAAGAAAGGCTCGCTGGTAAACGTCTCAGCACGTCCTGCACCATTTAAAAAACCATAACCGTTTAGCTACGCCATTATTCACAAACAATTGTATTAAGAAGTTTGGTCATTTTATGTCTTTAACCTCCTTAACCACTGCCCAGCAAATTGTGTTAGACGCGACGAGCGTGTTGGGTTGTGAAAAAATCGGATTGCTGGATGCCTTGGGACGAGTGTTGGGAGAAGATATTATTGCTCCACGCTCAAATCCTCCTTGGGATAATTCAGCTATGGACGGGTTTGCCGTTCGATGGGCCGATATTAAACAGGAGCATGCGATTGCCAGAATTCCTGAATTGAAGGTTGTCGAGGATGTTGCCGCTGGAGCCGTGGCGACAAAGTCTGTGGGACCTGGCGAAGCCATTCGCATCATGACCGGTGCACCCATGCCGGCTGGAGCCGATACGGTTGTTCGCATTGAATATACCGAACCCTCAGAATCCACCGTTCGAATTATGCTCTCCGAATATGGCCAGGGTGCCAACATTCGGCCGAAGGGGGACGATGTTCAAGCAGGCGATTGTATTATTGCCAAAGGGACGCCACTCCGTTCCGGCGAAATTGGCATGCTGGCGATTCTTGCTAAATCTTTTGTACTGGTTTACCAACGGCCACGGGTAGGTATTCTCTCAACCGGTGATGAGTTAGCTGATCTGGATGAATCTTTCGATGAGAACAAAATTGTGAACTCCAATAGCTATGGGATTGCGGCTGGAGTGCAAGAGGCTGGTGGCATCCCTATATTATTGGGCATTGCCAAAGATAATCCTGACTCACTCAAAGACAAAATTCGGCAAGGATTAACCTGCGATATTCTGGTGTTATCCGGCGGCGTCTCGATGGGAGATTATGATTTCACCAAGCCAGTGTTTGCCGAACTTGGGGCTGATATGAATTTTTGGAAATTGGCCATTCGGCCGGGCCAGCCCGTGGCCTTTGGCAAAATTCAGGGGAAATTGGCATTTGGATTACCAGGGAATCCTGTGTCGTCCATGGTCACGTTTGATCAATTGGTACGACCCGCCATGCTAAAAATGGGTGGCAATGCCACCTGGGAACGTCCCATGGTGAAAGCTATTTTTCAAGAGAGTTTTTCGAAGCAACCCGACCGGCGACATTTTCTTCGAGGGGTTCTTACGTATGAAAACGGTGGCTTGGTGGTCAGGACCACGGGTAAACAAGGGTCTGGGATTTTAACGTCGATGGTCAAGGCCAATGGATTTATTGACGTGCCGGAAGAAGTGGAGACACTGAAACCGGGTGATGTCGTCAATGTGCAATTATTATCCAGAAATTTTTAAACAGCTTCATCGATTGATTATTTTTCCTATTCATAAAAGGACGTACAGGCTTCAAGATGACTTCTCCCATTGTGTGTTTCGTGGGCCGTTCCAACAGTGGCAAAACCACCCTCATCGAGCGATTAATCCTAGAATTGACCGGAGAAGGTTATAGAGTGGCCACGATCAAACATGCTGGGCATGGATTTGATCTTGATACCGAAGGCAAAGATAGTTGGCGGCATAAGCGGGCAGGGGCCAGCCAAGTGGTCATACTTTCTAAGGGAAGCCTGGCCATGTTTACCGATGTGGCTGAGGAGCTTCCTGTCGAAGAAATCCGTGCTCGTTTCATCAATAGGGACATTGATTTAATTATTGCGGAGGGGTGGAAAAGCCAGGGATTCCCTAAAGTCGTTGTGGTGCGGGAGGAACTGCAAGAAGTTGAAGTTTCACTTGAAGGGTTAATCGCTGTCGCTTCCATCAAGCCCATTAATGTCAATGTACCGTGGTTTGATCGAGATGATGCGCACGGGTTGGCCCAACTCCTTATCACACGATTCCCACTCCAAGTGGATACGTAAATCACATGGGTAAAAGTCTGACCCTCATTTTGGCCACGCTTCTTGTCCTGGCCTTAGGAGGGGCGGTCGCGATTCCTCTCACCAATCATCCGACCTTCTGCGCCAGTTGTCACACCATTAAGCCCGCTTATGATTCTTGGACTCGCTCCAGTCATAAAGAGGTCACCTGTGTGGATTGCCATGTGAGGCCTGGGGTTTCTGGGTTTCTCCACGATAAGGTAAACGCGGGCTTAGAAGATGTCGCGATCACCTTCTTTGGGACACCCACTGAACCTCATGATCTTCAATCGCATGTGTATTCATCCGTGTGTCTGGGATGTCATCGCGCCATCCTTCGAGTGAACGAGGTGCCAACCCGCGATTTGCCCGCACCGGTTAAAGAGGTGGGGCTCATCATGGACCATCGGGAACATATGGCCGCCTTTGAAAAACGAGGACAGGGAGAAGGCTGTACGACGTGTCATTCACGCGTGGTGCATGGGGCGCCGATTAAAGGGTATCCGATTGTCATTCCACGCGGGCACGTGAAATTTGATGATCAACCCCACACCCCTGATCTTCCTCCGGACTCCAAACTCTGGAAGACCACCATGGCGGATTGCCTACGCTGTCATGATGGGAAGCAAGCCCATGAAGGCGAAGTTCTCAGTAATAAATGTGAAACGTGTCACCTGCCAGATAAAATCGGCGGATTTTTGTTCTAAAAAGGTCCTCCGCTTCAATGTCTAAACCCATTGTCGAAGTTCGAAATTTGACCAAGCAGTTTGGCGATTTTACCGCCGTCGACAATATTTCCTTTGATATTCATGAAGGAGAAATCTTAGGCCTCTTGGGGCCCAATGGAGCTGGGAAAACCACCACCATTCATATGTTACTGGGTCTTATTACCCCGACGGCGGGCACGATTCATATGTTTGGGCTGGACCTTGCCCAGCATCGTGAAAGAATTCTTCAGCAAGTCAATTTCTCATCGACCTATATTTCCATGCCATATTCCTTGACGGTGGAAGAAAATCTCAAGGTGATTGCCCGGCTCTATAGCCTGCAGAACATTCAGCAGCGCATTGATGATATTATTGAAAACTTGGAAATGGGTGATATTCAGCACAAGCTCACTCGAAAATTGTCATCAGGCCAAATGTCCCGATTAACGTTAGCCAAGGCCCTCATGACGGAACCCAAGGTCCTCTTTTTAGACGAACCCACGGCTAGTTTAGATCCGGATATCGTCAATAAAATTAAGGCATTTTTGAAGGAATATCAGCGAAATGCTGGATTAAGCATTCTCTATACTTCGCATAACATGCGCGAAATGGAGGAGATGTCCAATCGCATCATCTTTTTGCAACATGGCCATATTGTGGCGGAAGGCACGTCGAACGAAATTGTTCAACGATATGGGCAGCGTGATTTAGAAGAAGTCTTTTTGAAATTAGCTCGGGAACCCAAAACACAATGAACCTGGGACGAATTGGCGGGTTGCTCTCTCGGCATATGTATCTCTACAAGCGCAGCTTTGCGCGCATGCTGGAGATTTTTTACTGGCCATTTTTAGATCTCGTGGTGTGGGGCTTCATTACCATATATTTGAAGGAGGCGGGAGTGTCCCTTCATGGAGCCGTCGCTTTTTTCTTGGGTGCCTTAATTCTGTGGGACGTCTTATTCCGCTCTCAACAAGGAGTGGCCGTATCCTTTCTGGAAGAAATGTGGTCTCGGAATCTCATGAACCTCTTTGCCAGTCCATTGACGGTCGGTGAATACTTGGCCTCGACTATGATCATGAGTATCTTAAAGGTCACCGCAGTGGCCAGTCTCATGATGGTGATTGCCTGGATGTTGTATTCCTATGATATGTTGAAAATAGGCCTATCGCTTCTCCCGTTTATTCTGAACTTGGTGCTATCTGGCTGGATTATTGGTGTCCTCACGACCTCGATCATTATGCGATTCGGGCAACAAGCCGAAGTCTTGGCCTGGGGCATGGTTTTTTTGTTTCAGCCGATCTCCTGTGTGTTCTATCCTCTTGAGGTTCTCCCACCCATCCTCCAATCCATTGCATGGATCATCCCTCCGGCCCATATTTTTGAAGGTATGCGCGCCGTGCTCGTCGATGGCGTCACCCCAATCAATCACATCCTTTGGGCTACGGGCTTAAACCTCTTCTTTTTTGTCGTGATTGTGTCCTGGTTTTATCACACGTTCAATATCTGCAA
>Ga0224496_10000349_pt1 | contig 33072 bp, 40 predicted proteins | sample SF_Jul11_sed_USG_2_FD_168127 | JGI IMG/M metagenome (GOLD analysis project Ga0224496, IMG submission 168127) | Sediment microbial communities from San Francisco Bay, California, United States - SF_Jul11_sed_USGS_8_1 | ecosystem: Environmental > Aquatic > Marine > Sediment | place: USA...
TGATGGTTCCAGCTAGAATACCAATAGTAAATCCTAATTGATAAAGAAAATACAAAAGAACTTCAAATGTACTAGGAGTGAGATCTGTGAATCTACTCAAACCAGTCAGTAGAAGTAAAAGAACACTGGAGGACAAAACAAGTATTTTTGTTAATCCGTTAAGATGTGTAAATTGTAAAAGAACAAAAGTCATCACAGTAACAGAAATTGCTAAAATAGTAAGAAATCCAGTATTCATTCCAAAAATCAAGAAAAAGGACGAAGCAATCTCACCAGTAGTCGATGCAGGCAAATTGAAGGGATCAATTTTTTCAGGAGATGCAAATCTAGGAACACTTAGAATAGCATTTACTAAAAATAAAAAAAACAATGTCACAGATACTTTCTTTAGATGGTTTTGAAGGCGTGGAAATCTCACAAGAAAAGAACGTCCAAGAATTATCCCTTGAATAAGACCAATACCAAAAACTGCTAATACAGCAATTATTTGGATTATAGGATCATTGAAAGCATCAACAAGAAAAGGAATTAACGCCATTACCAGATAGATTATTGTAATAATAAGAATATTATCTAATAGATATAATTTTTTCATAAGAAATATCTAATTATGATGTTTGAAGTGTGTAAATAGGAGTAAATTTTATAATTTCCTCATTATTTGGGACACCATGCAAAAATTTGTTTTTTCATTTGTTTTAGTTGTATTAATTGGAATTTCAGGGACTTATGTATATGCACAAGAAATGAGTCTTGCAACTTTTCAAGAAACTGCTCAAGTAATCATAGACAAAAACATATCTCAAAATGTTACTGCGTCAATTACATTGCAAAGTACAAGTATTCAAGAGATCAAAATTCCTGCAGAATTAGAACAGAGAATTCGAGAAAATGAAAATATTTCAGCGATAACTTTGACAAATCAGAATCAGTGTGTATTAGGAGTGAATAATGAATCATGTATTTTGATTAACGTAAAGAGAAATCCTGATGATAGAAATTTCTTACAGGTTCAAAATAGGACTCTTCATATTGCAGGGGAATTCATTGATGAAATAAATAGGGTTTTTGATACAAAAGCTGAACTTCACTCTACATTTATTCATGTTAATGATGATACAAGTGCTGCCCTGGAAACATCAGGAGTGATTTCAGGCAGAGGAACCATTTCTGCAGTATATACAATGCCGATGGAAGATACAGATTCAATGTATGAAAAAATGTCTTCCATATTAATCCCTAAAATCATCAGAGAGGCAGGAGGGTTTTACGATGTTGCAAAAAACCTTTCATCTCAAGATTATTCAAAAATGACGTTTTCAATCATACCAACTGAAAACAAATCATTGCTTCAGCTAAGATTATCAGTGGATTACCCTCAAAAGGCATCAGAAATTAACAAAGTTAGTCCATTAGAATTTTTGAAAACAAATGAGTTAAAAAGATCAGATTATTTTTCATCAGGGTTTTATCCTCTGAATTCAATTATTCAAGTAGTAATTCTAGATTCTGAAGATGTAAAGATTTCAGATGTAAAAGGAAACATTACACCTACACAAATTATAGGAGATGAAAAAATCCCGACAGATGTTACAGAGAAAGGATGGGTTTTTGATCCACATGAAGGAAAAAGTATTCAAGGGAAATATATTTTTGGTAAAGATACAACAATCTATAAAAAAGAATTAGAATTTTTAGTTGAAAAATTGCAATTACAAATCAAACAACCAGAAAAAACAGAATTTGATGAATCAATCACAGTTGCAATTGTCATCACCATTATTGCAATTGTTGCTGCAATGTTTTATCTTAAAGGATATAAGAAATAGCTACAACAAAAGAACAGCTGCTGCAAAGACAGTAGTCCATTTTCCATCTTTATCGCCTTTTGTGGATTGGGTAATATTTTTTGTATGATAAATTTTGCCTGAAATAGACCATTGTTGCCTTTTTTCATCCCAGTTTTTATCAACATCAAATGGAATTCCTAATGAAGACGCCAACATTTGTGCTGCAATATCCTCAGCATAATCTCCAGCTTGAGTCTCATTTTGACCAAAAGATTCATACTCAGAAAGATAACCATACCTACTGTTATCTTTAGGCAGTGCAATGCCCACAGATGCGGCACACATTCTATGCGGCTCTCTAGTCTGATTTTTTGAATAAATTGTAAACAGTATCTGCCCAGGACTGATTTGTTTGAGACCATCTTTTCTTGAAATCAATTTTGCTTTAGGTGGAAATATACTTGAAATTAGTACAAGATTGGTTCCAGCAATTCCTGCATCCCTTAATGCATATTCAAAACTGGTCAGCCTATCTTCATGTACGCCTTTTCCTTTTGTAAGAAATAATTTTTTAGCAACTAGATCAAGCATTTCTGAATTCATGAAAGATAGTTATTATTTATACTTTAATTGAGAAAGAAAGTTTTTTAAAATCAATATCAAAAATCTTCAAACTCTATCTAGTCACTTTTTTTTTTCTTCTTTCTTTTATCAGTAGACTTTTGCACTTGTGTCAAAAAGATGAATGTAAAAAATGCTCCCAGACCAACATTGATGACACCCAGAAAAGTAAGCATCATCGTCATTGAAGGAGGCGCAACAAATAATCCCATAATAATTCCCACCCCTCCAGTAGCATAAAACATCATCATCAGAACCTTAACCCTTGTTGGTTTGATATATCTCATAAGAGAAATCAAAATACGACATTATTATAAACTGACGGTCAAAACAAAGAGATCAGTACACATTACAGTCTATCGAATAGTTTATCGAATAATCTCGGTAACATTTTAAACCTGAAAAATTTCATTTTACTTTATGCCAATGTAGCTCAGCCTGGTTAGAGCAGCTGATTTGTAATCAGCAGGTCGTGGGTTCGGATCCCGTCATTGGCTTTTTTATCTTTCTAGAATAACAGAGTCACATTTGGCAATACGAATAAGTATGCTGAATCTTGAAATAAATTAAAATGAGCGATGAGAATTCCAGATTTAACCAAAATAATAAAGAAAATGTAGTTGTAAAAAAGTCAACATTTAATGTATTAATAATCAGCCTAATCGTAATAGTTGGAATTGCAGCGTTTTTTGCTGGATCATATGTTTCAAATCTAAACTCTAATCAAATTTCAGATCAAGATCTTGATGATGCAATTGCCAAATTAGAACTCAAGATATTACAAAATCAGCTACCTACAAAACAACCAACGCCTCAAGTAAAAATTTCAGCGGATAATGACCCAGTTATTGGAAATCCCGATGCTCCAATCACAATAATTGAATTTTCAGATTTTCAATGTCCGTTTTGTGCTAGATTCCATATCCAAACACTTCCGTTAATTCTGGAACAATATATCGAGCAAGGAAAGGTAAAATTAGTTTTTAGAGATTTTCCTATTCAAAGCATCCATCCTAATGCATTACCTGCATCTATTGCAGCAGAATGTGCAAATGAGCAAGGAAAATTCAAAGAAATGCATGACATGTTATTTGACAATCAAAATCAATGGAATAAACAAGAAACTTCGGATGCACTTTCATTGTTTAGTAGTTATGCTATCAAGATTCAATTAGATCAAGAAACGTTTGATTCTTGCCTTACTAGTGGAAAATATATCGAAGAGATTAGAAAAGATCTTGATGATGGAAGAAATTACGGGGTTTCTGGCACACCTGGATTTTTTGTAGGAAATGAAAGGATAGGATTTGTTGAACTCAAAGGTGCACAACCATTTGATAGTTTTAAAAAAATTATTGATGCTCAGCTAGAGGCGTAAAAAATAACAAGCGTTTATTAGACCATCAGAGGTAATGCAACTATCGGAATAATGACGTCTAAGCAATGAGCTTTTCGTCATTGCTTAAGAGAAGAAAACAAAATGACAAAATTTACAGAATTAGGATTAAAAGATGAGATACTAAAAGGAATTACTGATCTGGGATTTGATGATGCATTTCCAATTCAAGAGGCAGTTATTCCCGTACTTCTTTCAGGGAGAGATGTTGTAGGTCAAGCACATACAGGTTCTGGAAAAACTGCAGCCTTTGCATTATCAATGTTGCAACAGATACAACCAAAAAAAGGCATTCAAGGATTGATTATGGCACCTACAAGAGAACTTGCAATGCAAATTAGTGATGAAATTAAAAAATTCGGAAAATATACAGGAATCAGAATAGCAACAGTTTACGGAGGACAAGGAATGGGCATTCAGCTTGACGCTCTTCATAGAGGAGTAGAAATTGTGGTAGCAACTCCAGGAAGACTAATTGATCATCTCAAAAGGGGTTCAATTGAACTTAGAGATATTACTCATATTGTTCTTGATGAGGCAGATACAATGCTGGACATGGGATTTGTAGATGATATTTCATTTATTCTAGACTTAGCGCCAGAAGATAGAGTGATGTCATTATTTTCAGCAACAATGCCTACGGAAATCCTAAGATTATCAGAGGAATATCTCAATAATCCAAAACAATTCCTTTTGGACGCAGATGATCTCAGTGGAGAAGGAATTGATCAATCGTATTTGGTAATTAAAGACCGAGACAAATTCGAGTACCTAATTGATTTTATTAAACAAACAAAAGGTCAATCGATTGTATTTTGTTCAACAAAGTATAGAACTAGAGATGTAGCAAAATTTCTGCATCAAGAAAAATACAATGCAGTAGCAATTGAGGGAGATATGTCTCAGCATAGAAGGGAGCAATCTATGGGTAAATTTAGAAGTGGAAAAGCAGACATTCTTGTTGCAACAGATGTAGCATCAAGAGGGATTGATGTTCCAAGAGTAGAATTAGTAGTAAATTATGATGTACCAAATCAAGAAATGGCATACTTCCATAGAATTGGAAGAACAGCTAGAGCAGGGGCTCTTGGTAAAGCAATTACATTTGTTTCATATTCATCAGTAGGAGATTGGAATCTAATTAAACGTCAAATCAAAGTTCCTCTTAGAGATTTAAATCAAGAAATGGGAATTCAAATATCTATCCCTGATCCTCTAAAAAGACAAACACCTTCAAGAAGATATGGTGGTCAATCAAGATCTAATTATTCCAGAGGAGGACGTTCTGGAGGATACGGAAGATCCGATAGAAGTAGAAACCCTAGAGACAACAGAGATGAAAGAGGGAGACATGGGGGCGATAATAAAAACAGCTACGGTGGACGTAGTAGATGGTAATCACTGTAAAACTTAAAGACCTGAACTTCATTGGTTATTACAAGGTATAGTAATGTACAAAGGGTTCATTTTACTAAATTGTGATCTTGGCGCCGAAGAATATATCGTAGAGGAATTAAAACAGATGCAAAATGTCAATAATGCATACCTTACTTTTGGAGCATATGATGTAGTGGCAGAAGTGCAGACATTGAAACAAGATGAATTTGAAAAAGTAATTGCGTCAATCAGGAAATTATCAAGAGTGGTTAGTACCATGACACTAAATATAATTCAGCCAGAATAATTGGTCCAATCTAGATTATTCACCATTCTTTTGTAAAACTATCAAATTGTAATTACTCTAGAAAAGAATTCCTAAAATATCCAATCTACAAAAAATGGAGAGAAATGACTCACAGACCAAATAGAGTTTTGTGAATATTAGTTAATTGGTATCCTTTCGAAAAAAATTAAAGAATCATAGACGCATAATTGTTATAGGAGTTAAATTGGAATTATTTCAAATTGCAAAAAATTGATTATGAAGCACCAGTTTGGGTATTAAATTACAACAATCCAAAACCGCTATTAGATCACGCTATTCACATGCTAGAAAGGCACGGAATTAAACGAGAAGACATGGTAATTACAGAAACACCCACTGCAAAGGTAGGAGCGATAGTAGTTGAGATTTGGCCATACGAGTTAGTCATAGGAAGAGTCAGAACAACGCGTAATGATTCGTTTATCAGCGGTACAGAATTTACAGTAGAGTTAAAGTTAGACGAAGATGGAAATTATATAGATTATCTTTGAAGAAAAAGAAAATTCAAAATATAATAATTGCAGTAATAGCAATACTCATCATAGTCGTAATTGTAGCTTATAATTTTTCAGTAGAACAGACCAAACAGAAAGGCCTTCAATTCGGAATAGAATTAGAAAAAATTCAAGAAGATGTCAAAGAATTGCAAACAAAATTCTATTCTGAAAAAACAAGATGGGAAGAAGGAGATATTACAAAAGAAGAATTATCAGAATTCTATGAAAAACATTTAAAAGATTTTGAAAAGATTATTTCAAGATACAATGAATTGTCACCTCCAGAGATTTTCAAGAGTTCAGTAGAGTTGTTAAAATTATCATCCGAGACTCAACTCAGAAGTGATTCCCAGTTTATCGAATGGATTAAAACAGGAGATGAGTCAGCAAAAATTCGTTCAGACACACAGATTCAGGAATCATTGGAATATGAAATGCTAGGTTTGGTTGAATTTTATTCAGCTAAAACAGGTGTAAAAAACTATGATGAGTCAGAAAAATTTGAAGCCCCGCAAACAGGACTCACACAAAAAGTAATTCAGATTTCAGAAAATATGAAAAATGAATGTGACAAAAAATATAGAAACGAATTAGGAGAATTTGATTCAGATCAAACAGAAATTGAGTGGTTCAATTGTCTTAATGAGGCTAAAAAATGGAAAATAGAACACTTGCCATAATTAGGAAAAAATAATTTTTCTGTAAATGACGTTCTAAAGCGTTAAAACAATTCAAAAAATTAAGTAATCGATGTCACTGAATCAAAATTATCAACGAATAGATACAACAACCTAACGATTACTGGAGTTGTTAAAAATAAAGGATGCATTACAACAAACACCATATAGAGATAGTTGCAATACTGTCGATATAGAAGGTAATGTAGTTGCGGTCTCCAGAGATGGACTATTTGAAAGTAAATGAAAATGCATTATTTTTGGTTACAATACAAGACAAAATTCAAAATGATCAGATAAAATACTACACATTGATTGCTGAATCAGAAGAATATGCAGTAGTTACAGAATTTCCCATAGGAGTACTTGTAGTTACGTTATCTGCGTATATTGGAATTACAAGGTATTCAAGCAATATTATAACAAACCTAATTTTTGCAACAAATCTAAAGTAATAAAAAGTTCTTCAAGCAAGCAATTTTTTTCAAGAGGAGTTGGTTTTGAAAATTTAACTTCAAATGTTATTGTCAGCATGTCTTGATCTGTGTGAGATATTCTAATAGAGTGTTTTTGACGATTAGTTTCAGATAGAAAATCTTTCCATTTTTGTAGATGTGTATTTACTCGAGTTACATTTTGTTCTACTTTAGAGATATCAGTATCCAAGTCAACATCAAATAAACCAAATTTTACTAGGGGGACCATCATCGCACCACTTGAAATTTTATCATGATTTTTTAACATTAACGAAATAGTATTTTCTGAATTTTCTTTGGGGAAAATATTGCCATAATCTGGAACAAAGTATCCAGCAAGCATTTTTTTTGCATCATATATTCGAAAGAATTCTTCGTCAGATTCTAATTTCCACAACATCTAAAAAAATAATTCGTGAATAAATAAACGATTAATCAAAGACAATTAAATAAACTAGGAAATAGAGAAAAAATTATGGTAATTTCTAAAGAGAATAAAGATTTTGTTGGGAGTTTGATCGATTATTACATTAATGAATCGGAGTCATACAAACAGATTGCAGAGAACTTTGTACCAGAAATAGAATCTGTTCCAGATACGGCGTTTGGGATTATTACAGGATGTGTGTATTCAGGATTTTTGCAGGCATATCAAAACCAACAACAAACTCCAAGTTTGGAAGATATGAAAGAATTCAATCAGATCATAAAAGAAAGAGCTGCACTAATCAAAAAATCCATTTTAGAGCCCCATAGATTTGAAATTAATAAAAAAGAGACAGACGAGGATTAATATCCAATACCAATAATTTATAATTTTAATTGTAAAAAGTTCCTAATCAAGCATTTCTTGACTCTTCTGATGGAAGGATTGTTCCACGTAGTATGAACATATGTATCTAACCGATATTAACAAAAAATAGTATTTTCAATGAAAATACCCAGGTAGAAATTATCGGTGAGTAGAGTTAGAAAAATCAAAAACCAGTACAGTTTAATTCTAATTGAACAAAATAAAGTTATGAAGGTCGATGGTAGTAAAATCATCTTTGGATTAGGTGTTAGTGCATCTGTAACGACGGCAATAATTGTACTATATTTCTCAATTCGTTAAAGATAAATCATCATAGAAGGTGGATAAAGCGTTGTCAGCAACAAATGAATTCAAGGTTACACAGATAGTAGATAATGGACAAATGATTCAGTTGACATTAATTGAAAACGTTTCAACTGAACCAATATCACAAAAACAAATGATCATAGAAAATGTTTCAAAGAAGCTTGATTCTGAGACAAAAGAACAAGTAATGCCATTACTTGAAGCTATCTTACAAGCACAGCCAACGGTTAATATTAAATCATATCAACAAACACAAATTACAATAGCAATGCCAAAATCAAGATATGACAACATGGGAAGACCACAAGTTGGAAGTATGATTGAAGTGAACTTGAAAAAATTCTAAAGATGTGAATTTATTTCATCTAGTGTGTATAACGGCAAAGAACAAGCAAAATCCTTACAAATAAAAACGACAGATTTATCTTCAAAAGTTTTTCCAGCAAATATAGAATATTCGGAAAGAGTGTTTAATTGAGAAGAACTTTGCATAGTTATAATAAATGAGTTGGGCAAATAATTCGTAAGAATAGAATTACACAGTTCAGAATTTTCGGTGTTGATAATCATAATTTCCAAAGGTTTTTCAATATAATAAAAAATGGTATTGAGCAAATATCCAAATCCAAAAGGATTTTCGGCAGCAACCTGCGCCTGAGATTCCATTATTTTTGTGGAAATTTCAAGGAAATTTTGGTTTTGAGATAGATGAAATAGTCTGAGCATTATAAAAGCAGACACGGAGTTTCCAGAGGGTAATGACAAATCATAGTTACTTTTTGGCCGAATGATTAGGTTTTCATGATTATCAGAAGTCATAAAGAAGCTGTTGGTATTTGAGTCCCAAAAATGATTTATCAAATGATGGCCCAGTTTTAAGGCTAATTCAAGATATTTTTTTTCAGGTTCAATTTCAAATACATCTAACAATGCATTTACAAAATATGAATAATCTTCTAGGTATCCATCAATTTTTGCTTTTCCATTTTTGTAAGTACGCAATAATGTACCATTTTTAAAAAGATTACTTTCAATAAAAGAAATATTGTTTTTTGCTGCGTCAAGATATCTAACATCATTAGTAACACGATATCCTTTTGCAAATGCTGTAATCATCAAAGAATTCCATGAAACTAAAATCTTATCATCCAAACCTGGTGGAATTCGTTGAGATCTAACTCTTAATAATTTTTCAGAACACGAATTTATTATTTCTTGAGATTTTTGTTCAGTGATTCCAAAATTAAATGCCACTGTTGAAAGATTGAGGTTATTACACAGAATATTATTTCCTTCCCAGTTTCCTCCATCAGTAACATCAAAGTAAAGACAAAATAGATCAGCATCATTACCGAGAATTTCTTTGATTTCACTTTTCTTCCAAACATAGAATTTTCCTTCAACACCTTCTGAATCCGCATCATATGCAGAATAAAATCCACCTTCAGGAGAAGTCATTTCACGTAAAACAAAATCAAGCGTTTTTTTCATTACATCAAGATAGAAAGGATCTTTTGTAATTTGATACGCCTCGACATAGTTAACAGGTATTAGTGCATTATCGTATAACATCTTTTCAAAATGAGGAACTAACCACTTTGCATCTGTAGAATATCTAGAAAAACCACCACCTATTTGATCAAAAATGCCACCCTTTGCCATTTTTTTGAGTGTTTTAAGTGCAAATTCATCGAATTTTGAGATGCCTGAAAGTTTTGCGTAACGAAATAGAAAGGAAATATTTGCGGCGTTAGGAAACTTCGGGGCAGAACCAAATCCACCGTGTATAGGATCCCCTATTTGAAATAAATTCATGGCGGCCTCATCAAGAATTGCTCGTTCTAGTTTTGTTGGAATTGTAGTGCTTTCTGTTTTTTGAAGGGCATCAAGAAATTTTTCAGACGATTTTTCAATATCTTTTGGTTTTTCATCCCATGCTTGGGATAACTGCCTGCAGATACTTCCAAAGCCAGGTCGTCCGTCAGAATCCAAAACAGGAAAGTATGTACCAACATAGAATGGTTTTTGATCAGGCGTAAGAAAAACACTCAACGGCCAACCACCTTGACCTGTTGCGATCTGACAAACTTTTTGATAAATATCATCAATGTCAGGTCTTTCTTCTCGATCAACCTTAATGTTTACAAAATGTTCATTCATGAATTTTGCAACTTCTTCATTTTCAAATGATTCATGAGCCATCACATGACACCAATGGCAAGAGCTATAACCAATGCTAAGAAAAATGGGCTTGTTTTCATCTTTTGCTTTTTTTAATGCGGTTTCATTCCAACCGTACCACTCAACGGGATTATGCACATGTTGAAGCAAATATGGACTGGTTTCATGAATGAGATTATTTTCTACCACGTTTAATCAAAGTTTTTTCAATATTAGTAGTTAATTGGTCATATTATCCCCAAATTCCTCTACCTTCAGTTAATTCATAAATTCTAACATTGATTTTTCCTAGTAATTTTACTTTTGATTTGTGAGCCTTTTTATCATGACTATAATCTTTCTTTTCAACTAGTTCTTGGAGTCTCTGTAATTGTTCTAAGGATAATTTCTGAAATTCATTTTTGGAGAAAGTGATTTGCTGTAACAATTTTACTCTTTCACGATCTTCATCAGTAATTTCGACCATGGTGAGATTGAATATTGGTCCTTTATTTTTCTAGTGAGAGAATCTTAAAATTTCGCGCTTTATTGTCTAGATTATGGAAAAAATGCGTGCTATGGTACTTTCTGAATGTGCTAAAATTGAAACAAAACCATTGAAACTAACCGAAATTGATAGACATGAAATTCAAAGATCAAATGAGGTTTTAATAAAGATTGAGGCATGCGGGGTTTGCCATTCTCAACTTCATGGAATTGAGGGAGATTGGAAAAACATTGGAATTCCACCAATTCTTCCTACAGTTCCAGGTCATGAGATTGTTGGAAAAATAATTCAAATTGGAGATTCAGTTTCAAAATTCAAAATAGGGGACAGAGTAGGTATTACACCACTATTAGAGGCATGTAAAGAATGCCAATATTGTAGAGAAGGTAAAGAGTACCTTTGTGAATCATCAACAATTACAGGTGAATCATTCAAAGGAGGCTATACAGAATACATTACAGTTACAGAAGATTTTGCAACTAAAGTTCCAGAAAGTATGAAGCCAGAGTATGCTGCACCATTGTTTTGTGCAGGCATTACAGCATACAAAGCAGTAAAAGCAGTAGAACCAAAATCACATAAAAAAATTGGAATTTTTGGAATTGGTGGAGTTGGACATATGGCAGTACAATTTGCCAAAGTTGAAAATTGTGATGTGATAGCATTTTCTAGAACCCAAAAACACCTTGATATTGCAAAGAAATTGGGAGTAATTGATACCATGGTATTTTCTGAAGATCAAGAAAAATTTCTCGGTAAATTAAAAGAAAAACATGGAATGCTAGATGGAGCCATAGTTTTTGCACCTTCTGATATCGTAACAGATACTGCAATAAAATCAGTAAAGAAAGGAGGCCTGATTGTTATTGCTACAGTTGGGAAAAATCCTTCATTTATGGCATTTGAGGAAAAGACAATCAGAGGAACTTTGATAGGTTCTACAAAAGACATGGAACAAGTAATCAAAATATGTGATGAAAATAATATAGAAGTTATTTCTCAGGCATTCTCATTAGAAAGTGCAAATGAAGTACTCAAAAAATTAAAAAACTCAGAAATAGAAGCAAGAGCGGTTTTAATACCTTGATTTGTAAAAATATTGGAGAATCTAACTTTTCAACATGAATTGTAATAGATGTCACCATACAGATGAAGCACACTCCCAAAATGAGAACAGTAATTCCATCATCAAGGTAGGGAAATGTCAAATTCCTACTTGTACATGTCAGCAATACTTGGATCCAATTCAAAAGATTGATGAAGATTTATTGTAACGATTCATATACTAAAATTAATTAAAAATAATCATGGACAGACATAAACCATCTGATGAGATGATTAAAGATTTAGATAACATGCTATCAAAAATTAATGCAATGGAGATTGTTGCATCAGATGATTATCAAAAAAATTCAATCAAAATTTTGAGAGCACTAGTTGAAGGTCAAATGCATTCTATCAACGAATTTCAACATTTGAAAAAAGCAATTGATTTACTTACGTTACAACTGTTTAAAGTCCAAAACAAAGTCAACAGTTAAGTTTTGTGTCGCTTAATCCACAACTAGCACAACGATAAACAGTGGATTTTTCAAGAATTTGTTCGGCCTTCATTTCAGAGCCACAACACAAGCAAATAATTTTTTGGGGTAGTGAAATTTCCTCAGATTTTCGAATATTATATTCAGGTTCTGTTTTTGAAGCATTTACAGAATTACATGGAGGTTTGTAACGTGACAATATCTTATTGCGTACATTTTGTCTCTGATCCTTGCTTGATTCAAACATTGGCAATATTGCAAGATATAATGATTTTTCAGATCCAGATTTCTGAATCCAGCATTTAAAATCTGGGTGTTGGATAAAAAAAGACTTATCATCAGTCTTTTCACAATCATCAACATAGAGAATATTGAATTTGTCTTGGTCTTTGGATAGGATAAGATACACCAATTTTTCCATAGGGGGTCCCCATTCATCAAGAAGGATGGGTCCAAGAAACTCATATTGGAGAATTTGAATACTCAATATAGAGCATTTAGAGTTACTTTCTTTTCTTTTTTTCCCAAAAAACATACTAATGACATCAAATTGATCGTAAAATCCAAACTTGAAAAGATTAAATTCAAGAGTTTTTGATTTTTAGTGAATGAAAGAGCCTCACAATTATGCTAAAGTTGGATATGCAATGATTTTAGTTTCAGCTAGTCTTGCTGCAATAGGTCTTTTAGCATTAGCAATTGGTTCAGATGTTCTTTTTGCAGATAATATGCAAAGAGAAAACACACAACATTTCAATGAATGTAAATTAAATGATTTTAAAACAGAAGGTTGTGAAAAATATTGGGATAGAATTAATAGTGAAATTTCAGGAATTTATGTAGATCTAGACAAATAACTTAGTAACCATTTGCAAAATCTTCAAACATGTTTTGATTTTTTGTTAGTTTGTTCATTGCATAAAATGCACCACCAACGATACCAGCTTGATAAAAAGTATACAAGAAAACTCCTGAAGATGTAGGGTCAGATTTTGTAAAACTCAAAACAAGAATTGTCATAAATACAAATGTTCCAACAAATGTTACCACCCGATTCAAAAAACCAGAATTCATTCCAACAATTCGTTTAGTTGCAGATGCCATTAATGTAATACTTGCAATAATCAGAAATGTGGCTCCGCCATTTGCGGTGACAAATTCATTTACCCAGAGCAAGAGCCCATCATCTAAAATTGAAACATCAGGCATAATACTACCACCATTTATTGCAAAGTTAACAGCACTAAACATTCCACCTATAACAAAAAAGAATAAGAAGATTTTTACAATAGATCTTTTAAATGGACTGCGAATTTCTGATGGACTAACAGCTCTTTCTGTAATTCTTACTCCATAAAGAAATCCAACTGCCATAGCAGGAAGGAACATAATATTAATCAAAATTGGAGATTCTTTATTGATGGATTCAATTTGAGGATAAAAGACTAGAAACAGGATTATTGCTAGAGATGCTGAAGATGCAAATAATATAATACCAAGATATTTGTGGTTGTTTGACTCATAGGTTGCATCCCAATCATACATTTTATGGACTCTTATGAATGCAATTAAAGGCCAAATCAAAAAATCATTTGGTCAAATTATCAATTCTGTTTACCCTTTTTACTGGCAACAGCCAGGATATTTTGTGAAAAAAGGCATTCCCGTGTTGGGATAGGTGGAATTATTGGAATATTAGGCATTATTTTTCATCTTCAAGGGTACTCTGTAGTAGGACCTGAATCGTCATTTATGTATTCCAACCCTGATTGGATAACTTATGGAATCCAAATCACATTAGTTGGATTGGTCATAATAGGGATAGGCGCAACACTAGGCATTATGAAAAAAGGTTAGTTTTTACAAAGTGCCATACCGTTTGGTTTTTAGATTTTTTTTATTTTGATTGCCATCATCTCGTTTATTTGTACAGAAGAACGTATAGCATATTTTGCAATTATTAATCGCGATAAGTAATGAAATAATTTTGCTCTAGAATTTCGTTAATTGTGAGTAAACTGATCGTTTTTATCAATTTTACAACTAATTTGCATTTAGATAGAAAAAAGATACGTCATGTTTTTGAAAAAACATCAATCTAAAGACATCAGAACAATACCTTTATGAAAATAATGTTAAAATCCTGCAACCATAGGATCTTCAGGTTTCATTATCTCTCTTAACAAAATTGTTGCAAACATACCTCTTGATAATGAGAACTCCACAGTATTTTCATAAGATGAGCAATCAAAGCAATTTATTGCGGCTTGTCTGAAACCACCCTCACTACTAACTTCCTGCATCTCTTTGATGAAAAAGTCTTTTGGTGTGACCTCTTCTTGTTTTAGTATTTTTGATATTTGATAGTCAAATCTTGTTTTTTTATAATATGAATATCCAACAAAAGGCAATGCCAGTCTTTGATCTAAACCAGATACATACTTTCCAATAGTACCATGAAAATCAAAACAAACATCACTTGGTTGAGTCTCAAAAAGATTTTCGCCATCTAAAAAAGATAAACTTAGAGAACGATTAAAGATAAAAGATTGGTAGGCTTGAACATAAAATCGTCTCAAAGATAATGGAATAGCTCGAATTGCAGTAAGATAGTCATCATGCTCAATCATTTCCTTAAGAACAGTTCTTTCAACATCCATTTGGCTTGGAACTTGATCAAGATACTGTTCATAATTTGCCTTATCTGAAAGTTTTTCACGAATCTCAGTATTTTCCTTTGAATCATAAATTGAGGTGAAAGACAATATGAGTTCAACAGCTTTTTTGAAATTCCGCTGTAAAATTGCCTTACCAATAAGATGTGTCACAGGTCTTTTTGAGCCAAAACGTTGGTAACCATAAAAATTCAATATTTTATCATAATCAATAAAAGAAGACAATTCGTTTGAACATCCAGAAATTTTAATTTTGAAATGATTTGCTATCATTTGTTTTTTTGACAAAGGTTTTTTCACATATCCGATTCCTTCCAAAGAATATTTCTCAGTTGAAAAAGTTTCAATTGCTTTTCCTTTATTTCCAGAGCATACATATTGTTCTGTGATAGCAGACGCATCTTTTAATCCGAGAGATTTTAAACGAATTCCTTTTTTTCTAAAAATATTAGATAGAGCATGATTTGTGTCAATTTTTTTCTTTTTTAGTTTGTATACAGCATATCCCTGTTGATCGCTTATGGAATTTTTTGCTTTTTCGGAAATTACTTCAGTCACATAAAAATCCTCAGGGATTACTCGGATTTTTCCTCCAATTCCAGAAAAATCAGTACTGTAAACAGCAATACCAATTTGTGAATCTAAATTTGGAATCACTTTATTGTCACTGTAACAAATTTACTGATTGCAACATCAGTAGATTGTGCACCAAGCAATATTTTGTAAATTCCAGGAACCGAATCTTCTGCAGCATGAATAGAAGTGAGGATTGGACGTGGAGTGTTAGAGTCTAATTGAAATGTTTTAGGAGAATTGTTGACAAGTTCAACATTCAGAAAGTCGTGAGTAGGAGACATAATTAATGAAACACCCAACAGATCTTTTTGTGATTTTGGCGATACAATAAAATTGAAATGTTTAGTATCACCAGGTGTAAGTTCAATAGAATCAGATTCAAATTGAATTTCAAGGGGTAATGAAACTGAGGTATCAACAACACCTATGTTATTTTCAACCCATTCAGTAAACCAAATTTTTTCGCCATCTATTGCAAAATCGAATATTTGTGCCAAACCACAATCAGATAACATAAAACCAGTTCCAGGATCACAATCTCCCCAGTAAGGATTCTTTGAAGGCACATGATATTCTATAAGAGATTGGGATTTTGGATCCATCACAGAGATATTGTTTGCGTTTTGTGTATTAAATACAAGCCTACCTTGTTGATCAATATCAATCCAATATGGTCTAGAAATAGGAGTTTTGACAATTCCAGTTTGATTTCCATATGTCGCAGGTAAAGGGTCGGATGTAATGTATTGAATAAATTTTTCAGTTACCGGATCAAAATTAAAGAAATATGATGATGTTGTATCTGCCAACCAAATAGTTCCATCATCAGCAACTACGGAACCATTTGGAGTAAGTAGTTCTGGAGGTAACGAATATATTTCAACAAAGTCAAGGAGGGGAAGCAATTTTTCATTGGAGTTTGAAACAGAATCAAAATAATCATTTTGATTAAATTTAACTAAAACTCCTCCTTGTTGGAATAGCCAATTTGTAAACCAGACATTGTTATTTGCATCTATTGCAAAATCAGCAGTTACAGAATCATCAATAGGTGAAGGGATACTAAGATAATTAACATCTTCTTCAGATTGATTTGGATCTAGAAATGTAATTTTGTTTCCAGTGAAATCATTAACTATTATTTGAGAACCATGAATTTGGAGTTTTTGAGGTAAAGAATTTCCTTCAGAGGGATAAGGTAGTCGCCCATATTTTTCGTTTATAGTTGAAAATTTCCACACAGAATCATATGTTTCATCAGTGTACCATACAGTTCCATCAGGTGCATAATCAATACCCCACATCATAGAACGTCCACCTTGTGGCCAAGAAGGATTGTCATATTCAACAAATGTTTCAGTAGTGGGATCAAATTTTGCTAGATTTCCAGTATTTGTTTCAGTAAACCAAACATTTCCATCATAATCAGTTACAATTGCTAAAGGATTAGTACACAATGTCGGAATAGAAAACTCTCGAACATAATCAGTGGATTTTGCATTACTTGAACCACAAAATTGAGCACGTTGATCATCAGGGAAGTTGTCAGCTGGAGTACCTGTAACGGTCAAATTAGGATTATTTTCCTCAGGATCGACTCCTGGAAATGCAATAAATATTGTAGAGGATAATAAAATAAAACCAAAAAAAATAGTCACAAGAATCCCTTTTTTCTTCACACTTAAAAAATATGAAAGCCTTGTTATATCTCATTCTCAGTTGCTGTAACTATAATAATTTTAAATCACCAGTTATCTTATCAATCAAATTTTCAGGTGCAGGTCCAATTGAAATACAGGTTGTAGTTCCAGGGGCTATCTGAGTATGTCCAGCATCAGTAACTTCAGACCATGGAAGGTTCAAATCAATAGCATGAATTTTTATTTGTTGTAAATCCGTCATACCTGAGACTTTGAGAACGACTTTTTCTTGTCCATCCCACCATTCTTGATACCATTCGGGATGAGACTTGCGTACATGTTCTGCGCCTAGAACACATGCATGACCCACTTGAGCTGCTATCTTTCCTTTTCCCATTTTAAGATCAGTTCTAACAACAATTACTTGTTTGACGCTACCCATAATCTAATCAAATACAGACATAATGAAAAACTTTTGAATTAAATAATTGACAAAGAAACGAAAAATATGTACTTTGATGTAGTAGTTGCTGGTGGAAGTGTTGCAGGGCTATTATGTGCAAGAGAAATTGCTTCAAAAGAATTTTCAGTACTTGTGATTGAAGAAGATTATGAAATAGGCACCCCTGAGCATTGTGGAGGTCTAGTCAGTATTGCAGGCTTGAAAGAACTTGGAATAATTCCATTTAGAAAAACATTTGAGCATATGATAGAATCAGCTGAAATTACATCACCCAACGGAAATAGTTTTACAATTAATTCAAAGAAACAAAAAGTAGCTGAAATCAACAGAAGGGAATTAGATAAGCAAATAGCTTTTCAAGCTCAGAATAAAGGAGCAGTGATTAAAGTCAGAACAAGTTTTCAAGAAATTACAAATACAGGAATTAGAACAAAAGATAAGAAAATAGATTGTAAAATTTTTGTTGATGCAAGAGGAGTTTCATCTCTGATTCATAGAGATAGAACGGGGATTTTATCATCAGCTCAATATGAAATTTATTCTGATTGGATAAAGAAAGGAAAGGTTGGAGTAGCATTTGATCAGGAAAAATTTCCGGGATTTTTTGCATGGGTTATTCCATCAGGAGAAGGTAAAGGAAAGGTTGGAGTAGCAGGAAGAGGAATTAAAGTATCTGAAACATTAGATAAGATTCTAGAAGGAAAGAGAAAGTATTCAATAATTAGAAAAATTTTTGCACCAATTTGGATTAAAGGTCCAATTGATAATTTTGTTGAAGGAAAAACGGTAATTATAGGAGATGCTGCAGGACAAGCAAAACCAACAACAGCAGGAGGTATTTTTACTAGTGGCATGGGAGGGGTTTATGCAGGACAAGCAATTTCAAAATTTTTAGAGACAAATAACAAATCAGATCTGTATGAATATCAAAAAAAATGGATGGATAGATTCGGTAAAGAATTTGAAAGACAATCACTTGCTAGAAAAATTTTGGAACGAATGGATAACAATACAATCGATAAATTATTTGAAACGATTACACCAGAAATCATAAAAGAGATTTCCGAAAGAGAGGATTTTGATTTCCACACTAGTTCAATTATCAAATTACTAGGAGTAAAGGGTTCACTGAAAACAGCTCAGACCTTAATTGATGGGGAACTCAAAAAATTATGGAGTTAAAACGTGCTCAATTTCTAAGCAAGGTATAAATGATGTTTACAGAAATTTGGGGGTATGTCGTCTACTATTTCATTACCAACATGTAGTTGTTGTCATAGACCCATTATGCCTAATGATAAATGTGTAAAATTCAATTGTCCCAATTGTGGTGCAGATTTAATTTGGAGATGTCAAAGTTGCAGAGAGGCAGCAAGAAACTATACTTGTTCTTCATGTAATTTTCAGGGGCCTTAGGAAATGACCCAATTACTATTAATTACAAAAATTCTTCCTGATGGAACTGAAACAGATCTTGATGAATTAGCAAAGACTATCAAAAGTTCACTAAAAGAAGGAATTTCAATGAAAAGACATGCCAAAGAACCGTTGGCCTTTGGATTAGAATTTCTAAAAGTAGAATTTATTCTGGAAGATGAAGAAGGGCAAATGGATTCATTGGAAGATGCAGTCAGATCGGTACAAGGTGTAAGTGAATTCGAAGTACTCAATATGAGTCGAATGTCAGTTGACATGAAATAGGTGATATTTTGGCACGCAAAGAGGAACCTTTGCAAATGAGAATCGGGGAAGCAAAACAAAGAGATGTAGGTAAAAAGCGTGCTAGAATTGGACCAGAAGCTATGGATTTTCTTAGGGTCACACCAGGAGATACAATTGAAGTGATGGGTTCAAGAACTAGTTGTGCAGTAGTTTGGCCAGTTGATGAAGATGAGAAAATTTCAGATATCATAAGAATTGATGGACAAACCAGAAAAAATGTTGGTGGCTCGCTAAACGATTTTGTAAAGATTAGAAAGGTTTCAACAAAATTTGCAAAAACAGTTTCCCTAACGCCAGTAAATGATTCAGTTACCGTAGACAAAGAATTCACTGATTTTGTGAAAAATAGATTGAAAGGATTACCAATTACACATGGAGATGAAATATCTGTTATGATTTTAGGGAATTCTATGGATTTTAAAATTACAAAGACCAGTCCAAAAGGAGTAGTAAAGATAGATCGTAGTACAAATCTTGTAATTTCAGCTGAATCTACAGTAGATAGAAAAGTTAGAGTAACATATGAAGAAGTAGGAGGACTAAGAAATGAAGTCAAGGCAATGAGAGAAATTGTGGAATTACCATTAAAACATCCAGAACTATTTACAAGATTGGGAATTGAGCCACATAGTGGAATTCTACTTTATGGTCCTCCCGGATGTGGAAAAACACTATTAGCTAAAGTCATGGCCAGTGAATCAGAAGCTAATATGTTTTCAATTAATGGTCCAGAAATTATGAACAAGTACTATGGTGAGACAGAAGCTAAACTAAGAGAGATTTTCAAGGAAGCAAAAGACAATTCTCCTAGCATAATTTTCATTGATGAAATTGACGCAATTGCGCCAAAAAGAGAAGAAGTGTATGGAGATGTTGAGAAAAGAGTTGTTGCTCAACTGTTAGCACTAATGGATGGCCTTACAGATAGAGGAAATGTCATTGTACTGGGGGCGACAAATCGACCAGATAGTGTTGATCCCGCACTAAGAAGGCCAGGTAGATTCGATAGAGAATTTGAAATTTCTGTTCCTAACGAAGATGGAAGATTAGAAGTGCTGGAAATTCACACAAGAGGTATGCCAATTAGTGAAGATGTTGATTTAAAAGATTTATCATCAGAATTGCATGGATATACAGGTGCAGATATCAAATCTCTTTGTAGAGAAGCTGCACTAAAATCAATCAGAAGATATCTACCAGAAATAGATCTTGAAACAGAAAAAATTCCTTCTGAAGTATTACAATCCATGCAGATTAAACTAATTGACTTTTATGATGCAATGCATGATGTAGTCCCCACAGCTATGAGAGAATTTTATGTTGAGAGACCAAAAGTGTGGTGGCAAGATGTAGGAGGATTAGACGATATCAAAAAAGCATTAACAGATAATTTAATCATTGCAATGAAAGAGCCAAGTAAATTTACAAAGATGGGAATCAGACCACCAAAAGGTGCTTTGATTTATGGACCTCCAGGATGTGGAAAAACATTACTTGGAAGAGCACTCGCTACAGAAACTGGTGCAAATATGATTTTAGTTAGGGGTCCTGAAATTCTTTCCAAATGGATGGGTGAATCAGAAAAAGCAATTAGAGAAATATTCAGAAAAGCAAAAGCGTCGTCACCATGTGTTGTTATTTTTGATGAGTTAGATTCACTAGCACGATTCAAATCAGGAGAAGGTAGTGTAGGCGAAACTATTCTAAGTCAACTATTAACAGAAATTGAAGAAGGTATTTCTTCAAGAGTCGTGGTCATTGGAATTACAAATAGACCAGATGTTGTAGATAATTCTTTGTTAAGAACAGGAAGACTAGATCTGGTTCTGTATGTTGCACCTCCAGATGAAAAGGGAAGATTAGAAATTATTAAGATATTAACAAAAAAAATGCCTTTGACAAATGATGTGAAATTACAAGAGATAGCAGTTGCTACTCAAAACTACACAGGTGCAGATTTAGCTGCACTTTGTAGAGAAGCAGCAGTTCTTGCAATGCGAGATAATTCGGTGAAAATATCCAGTCAGCATTTTGGAAATAGTTTAAAGCAAATCAGACCATCTATTACCAAAGAAGTGGATCAGTGGTACAATACTATCAAGGAAAGTATATCTAACATTGTACCGAAGACAGGGGATAGAACATTCTACGGATAAAAATGACAATTCCCCTACGAAATACAGTATATGAGAAAATTAAGGATTCTGTTTCATTAACGGATGTTGAGCTTTACAAAAGCATGACAAAAGATGGATTAGTTATTCCAGAAGATAAATTCAATAAACTTCTTTTAGATTTAGAGATTCTTGGTCTCATTACTGTTGTATGGATTACAAAAGATGAGCGCAGAATAGAGGCAACAGTGATTGAAACAGAAGTAGATAGGGTAGAAGAACAAAATAAAGAAATGATGGAAAAAGACTATGAAGCTAGTTTCCCAGGTTTTGAAAAATAATTATTAAAACAACGGAAAGTGAAACGCCGCATCTAATGCAACTGCAACAAAAATAATTGTAAGATAAGGTGCTGTAACTTTGTATGCTTTCCAAGCAAAGTCGGATGTAGGATTCTTTGTTAGTTTATAATGATATACAAGCATCAGTCCACCAGAAACTATTGCAATAATGGTGTAAACAATTCCCATTCCATCAGGAATTAACGAGAGGATCAGAGAATAAGGAATTAAAATTAAAGTATTTCCTAAGATATACTTTGATGTTTTTTGCATTCCAATTACAACAGGCAACATTGGAACTTTAGCTTGTGCGTATTCATCTTTGATTTTCATTGCAAGACACCAAAAGTGAGACGGAGTCCAAACAAATACCAAAAAGCCAACTAAGAATCCTAATAAATCCATACTACCAGTAGCTGCTGCCCATCCAGCCCAAGCTGCTGCACTACCAGCTATTCCACCGATTACGATATTAGAAGTGTTTCTACGTTTTAACCAAACTGTATAGATTATCACATATGAAAATATTCCAACAGCGATAAAGAATGCAGATACTGCGTTTAATGCAAAATATCCATAAATCACAGAAATGCAGCTTATAGTAATTCCATATATCAACACATTTGATGCTGCCATTCGTCCTGACGGAATAGGTCTAGTACTAGTTCGGGTCATTTTTGGATCAATATCTTTATCATAATAATGATTCAGGGCACTAGATCCTGCAGATGCCAATGCACCTGCAACAATTATGTGCAAATATGACCAATAATCAAGATCAGGCGCTCCTGAAACCAGTTTACTTGCAGCATACATGGATGTAACTGCAGTTATTACTAAAAGTACAACAATTCTGGGTTTTGATATCTCCAGTATTTCATTAAATCCCAATTGACTCTATCCTCTTCCAAAGCCATTTAATTTCTTCGTCTACGTGATCTGCAATATTTCAAAAGGAATAAGTATCTCAGCTCTATCAGCTATCTTAAATGAGTAATTGGGACCTCATGATGCCTGGAATGGGACTTACAGCTATAGGCTTGGCTGGTCTTACATTGTCTTATGCAGGTATCGCTCATACATTCATAGATGGAATGCATGCCTTAACTGGTCTTACTATGTTTGTGGGATTAATTTTCTTATCAGCAGGTATTCTTGACGGAGGAATTTCAACCAGCAATAGAGCCAAGGCAACGACTTTGGTAATTCTTTCAATAGCCTTAGGATTTGGAATGTTTGCATTTACAATGAACACATCAAACTATACAGTTACAATTGCAGGAATTTTAATGGCAATTGCCTTCCCAGCAATCATCATTGCGTATCTAGCAATGAAACATCCTGCAGTTGTAAAACCTGTTGGTTCAATTGTTGGCATAGCAGCTGCAACAGGAATTATAATGTGGGTATCTTTTGGATTTGTCAGCCCTGATACATATATGATACCCCAACAAGTTGGAGTTGAAGAACTCACTGAGGAAATAATACCAACAGGACCAATCTTTGTAATATCAATTTTAGAAGATTCAGTTATAGAAGGAAATCCAGATTATGATCCAGATGTTGCAATAGTCACACAAGGACACATAGTAGAATGGACAAATGCGGATTCTGTTGCACATACTGTAACTAGTGCAGTTGACTTTGGAGAAACATTTGATTCTAGTTTGATGAATGCAGGAGAAGTATTTACATTAGATACTAATAATTTAGAAGTTGGCGATTATGAATATTTGTGTATTGTACATCCATGGATGGTTGCAACATTAGTGATTGAAGCCGCAAAAGAACCAACAAAAATTGTAATTCCAGAAGGGGCAGCAATTCCAGAAGAAGGACAAATTTTTTACGATCCAGAAATAATTGATGTTACAGTTGGGACTACAATACTTTGGGAAAATGTAGATAGCACAATGCACACTGCGACTTCAGGAAATCCAGATTCAGGAGCAGACGGAGTGTTTGATTCAGACATTCTATCAACAGGAGATACTTTTGAATTTACATTTACGGATGCAGGAAATTATGAATACTATTGTATTTTACATCCATGGATGGTAGGAACAGTTAACGTAGAATAGATTTGCAGAAGATCAAAATATCACAATCAGATAAAAAAATTCTATCTGAACATTCAGAAAATCAGAAACCCAATGAATCATGTGCCATATTATTTGGGAAAAAGGATCAGGTATCAGACTTGTTTTTAACAAAGAATGTTGAAGAATCACCAACAAATTTCACAATTTCAAATGATCAATTAATTGAAGGTTACAAGATGGCAGAAGAAAAAGAGCTTGATGTAGTAGGAATTTTTCACTCTCATCCAAATTCTGATGCATTTCCATCAAACACAGATAAAAAATTTATGCAAAGTAATCCAGCAGTATGGATAATTTATTCTGGAGTTAACAAAAATTTTAGAGCATTCATACTTGAATCAGACATTATAGAAATTCCAATTGAAGAGAATTAATTTAAGATTTCAAGGAAAATGTAGCACGTTTACTGTCAACATCGTTTAAAATTGATTTATTGGGCGAAATTATTTTTCCAATGACATTCACAGGTGAAGCAGGAATAATTTCCCCAGGCTTGCTAATTGGTGTGGGGCCATAAAACAAACATATGGCTTTTCCAGTTGGCCAAAAGGCAACATCATTTAGTTGAACAGGTGACTTTGCATTTTCTTCTGATTGTGATATTGGTGATTTTGAAGTATAGATTTCATCACCCCACACATTAAGATCAACGGTAAACGGTAATTTTTTAAGAAACTCATTGACAGTTTTTGGTGAATATTCATCATCTAATTCTAAAAGTATGGTTGATGAGTTTGGAATTTTAATTTCAACGACATATTTCATGAATTATGATGATCTTTGAATTAAATATCCCTTTTTTTGATTATAATTATGGAAATTCACGTATACGACACTTATGTCAAAGCAGCCGATGGTCATACCATGCACTTTGATGTAATTACTGGTGAAAAAGATCATGATAAAGCCATTGCATATGGTAAAGAATGGTTAGAATCAATCGGTGAAGGAAAAGCAGAGATGACAACAAATGAATGCCAATTCTGCCATTCACAAGGTGCACCAGAGCCTGTAGAGCAGGCAATTAAGGAAAAAGGCTACTTTATCCAAAAAATGGAAGGCTGTCCTTAAACATTTTTTTCCTTTTTCTACAAGACTTTTTAGATTAATCATTTTACAAATAACATGTCAGAAAACAAGTATTCAAAGTGGACAGTAGAAGGAGATAAGAAGACTAAATGGATTTGTGGATGTTTTCAAACGGCAGATAATTATTTTAAATTCTGTGATACTCACAATACAACTTTACAAAAAGCAATTCAAGCTCAAATTGATGAATTGGATATGACACTAATTGTTGAAAATAAAGATTAGATTGCAAGTATTGCAACAAATGCAGATACAAAGACGATTGCAATTGTGTTAAGTAATTTAATTACAGTATTGAGTGCTGGTCCCGCAGTATCTTTGTAAGGGTCACCAATGATGTCTCCAACTATTGCAACTTTGTGTACTTCAGAACCTTTCTCACCTTTCATCTCTACTAGTTTCTTTGCGTTATCCCATGCACCACCAGTGTTTGCTAAGTGATATGCCAGTAAAATTCCAGTTACAACTGCACCCATTAACAATCCGGCAACTGCAGTTGGACCTAACAAAATTCCTAAAATTATTGGGGCAAGGATTGCAACAATTGCAGGTTTCCAGAGTTCTTTAATGGAAGCAACAGTCGCAATATCTACACATTTAGCATAATCAGGTTTTGATGTTCCGGCAAGAATTCCAGAATCTGCTTTGAATTGTCTTCTTACTTCATCTACCATTTTTCCTGCAGCTCTAGACACACCATTAATGAGTTGGCCTGTAATGATAAATGGGATTAATCCACCAATTAACAATCCAACTATAATAGATGGATTAGTTAAACTATAATCCAAAACCAAAATCCCTGCAAAGATATGAGATGCTTCAAATTGAAATGCTTGAATCATAGCCAAAGCAGCTAAAGCAGCACTAGCAATAGCAAATCCCTTTGTAACTGCCTTTGTAGTATTTCCAACTGCATCAATTTCATCAGTAACTTTACGATTTTCTTCCCCCATTCCAGTCATTTCAACTATTCCGCCCGCGTTATCGGCAATTGGTCCAAATGCATCAATACTTAGAACAATTCCTGCAAGACTCAACATTGCCATGGCAGTCAAAGAAGTACCAAAGATTCCATAAAGTACAGGATCTTCTCCTTCAGGCGCAGATCCAGAAGTAATAGTATAAGATAGAATAATTGCAATTACTAGTGCAATCATAAAGGGTCCAGTAGATTGCATCCCTTTGATAATTCCCATTAATGTTAATGATGCATAACCCCATTTTGCAGAATCTGCAATTTCTTTTACTGGACTTTGTTTGTAACTAGTATAGAAATCAGTAATTTTTTGAATTATGGGAACTAGAATGACACCGATTACGGTGGATCCAAATAAAGCATATGCTGCAGTTGATTCACCAATAAATTGTGTAATGAACACAAAGTTTAACCCTATTGCAATTGCAGCTGAAACATAAAATGAACGATTGAGAGGCTTCATTACATCTGTGATATTCTTAGAGCCAACAATTATTACACCTATAATGGATGCAATCATTCCAGAAGAGCCAATCAAAATTGGATAAAGGAAAAAGTTGGGCGCTCCAATTAAAGCTGCAATTAACAATGCTGCAAGAATTGTTACAATATATGATTCGTAAACATCAGAACCCATTCCTGCCGCATCGCCTACATTATCTCCCACATTATCTGCAATTGTTGCAGGATTTCTAGGGTCATCCTCAGGAATATTGGCTTCAACTTTTCCTACAAGATCAGCACCCATATCTGCTGCTTTTGTAAAAATACCCCCACCAATTCTAATGAATAGGGCTATGAGACTTGCACCTATACCAACACCTGCGATGGTGATCGGATCTGGATAAATAACATAGAGACCAGTAATTGCCAAAAGAGCCATTGCCGGAACTGCTAGTCCAACTGTAGCGCCACCTCTAAAAGCCATGGCAAATGTTTTTCCTAGTCCACTACTACTAAGTTGAGCTGCTCTGACTGCTGCTTTCACTGTAATTTTTAATGAAATAACTCCTGCAACTGCAGATAATGTTGCACCCACCGCAAATGCAATGCCATTTGATGGTTGAAGAAATACACCAATGATAACGGATAGTGCTATGGCAACTGGAACAATAATCTTCATCTCTCTTTTTAGAAATGCTGCAGCACCTTCTTTGACAGCATTGGAAATGTCCATCATTTCTTTTGTTCCTGTCGGTTGTTTTGTAATCCATGCAACTAAACCTCCGGCTACTAAAAACGATGCAATTCCTGCTGCAAATGGCAGAATTTCTGAGATTTCCACATTATACACAGCTTGAACAAGTCTATAAGTGTAAATCAAATAGTAGGGATCTTACTTCTCTTTCTATAGGGCAAAAATGTTTTTCCTTTAAGTCCTTGCCTAACTAACTTGTTGAATCTTTTACCATGAGCGAGATAGGGGAATCTCATATGAATTAATTCATGGACCAAGGTGTTTTCGAGAGTCTTCTCATCAGGAATTTTTCGAACATTGATGAAGACTAGATTATGTTGAAGATATGAAACTCCATAATACTTGTAAGCAGAAGTACGTCTACCTTCAGTCATTTCTTTTGGAGCATCAAGAACTTCTTTTGTGGATAATAAAATTTGGGGTTCTGAAATTGAGAAACGATTTGAATAGATGCCGATTTTTTCTAAAATTTGTAATCTTAATTCAGGATCAAGTTTCACAATTCTTTCTCAAACAATTTGAGTATATCTTGAAATGTCAGTATTTTGTATAGGCGCAATTAAACACATTTGACCATTGAAATAGTTGTATTGGTCTGACAGGTTACTCATGATTAATAATTCCATTTGAATCCAACTAAACAAAACATAAATAAAATTCAGTTAATTATTTGTTCTCGATCCAATTCCATAAGAAAGTTCACTATCAAGATAAAAGATTAGAATTATGAGGATATGAAGGGTTAAAAAACATCAGTGTCACATATCTTTTTACGTAGTAAAAGATCTTGTAGATCAAGATTAATGATTGTTTTTGAAATGTTAAAACTTATTAGTTATTATAAAATAGACAGAAATCAAAACCACTTTGTTGCATATAGCAACTAATCATTACAACTGAGTTGTTACCTTTGTAATGTTTGGAATTACTTGATTGCTGTCATGTACAGTACGTGATTGTGAAATAAAAGGAGATTGGTGGAAATGTTTAACATTTGTTTATTTTTCAGTTAATTTGCAAATGAAATTAAATTAGTTCTGTTCTTCCAAATCTTTCATTTGTTTTCTAAGTTTTCCTTTATTTCTTTGCCAAATTTCTATCATTTTTTCATTGAAGGAAATTTCTTCTCTGATCTTGTTTGATTCAGTATATTCTATCTCCCTTAATTTTTGTTCAGCCTGTTTTTTTATATTGATAGAATTGTATTTTTGAGAGTATTTCATCTAGTTTCTATTCTTGAAATTGCCTTATTCTTTTTTTTAAAAAAATCCAAGATATATTTAAAATAAAACTAAACGTCCTAAAAAATTATTCTTTTTTGGATTGGCATAAACCTGCAAACCCACAATCTTTACACCCTTTAACATTGTCATAGTTTTTGCTTTTACACATAGGACATTCTTTATCATTCATTAAGAAAATAAAACTAAACGTTAGATTAATTTCATTTGTATTAGAAAAAAGAAAAAAAGAAGTTTATGGCATAGGCAACATATTACAGATTCGAGAACCAATGCATATTGAGTCTTCAAATGTTTCAGTGAGATTAGCTGCAAATAGAGTTACACCACGAGATGTGCATTAGTCAAGGCAGTATTTTTGAAATTAGCACTAAGATTAGCCCTAAAGATTAGTTCTGATAATGTCAGTATCATGGAATTTCATCGAAAAAAGTTCCATATACTAACATCAGTGCACGCTTTGAAATTCAATTGTTGTGAAAAGTTTGGCATCTTCATTCTTTAAAAAATGAATTAATAGGGTCAGAAGGTTTAGTAGAGTAATCATCAATCATACAGCCACCGTCTCATCATACCCCAATTATTCCATTAAATCAAGTAATGATTGCACTTTATTTCTAATTTCGGGAGTAATCTTCACTATTACAAGTCCTTCATTTGGCTGACCATACAAAACAATTGCATTTTCAGGAGCATAAATGCAAACTGGAAGCACTAAAAGATCTTCTTCCCCATCAACAAAAAGTCTGACAGGAGGTTGCATCGTTAAGGCATTCTTAATCATTTCAATACTTTGAGAAGTTATTTCTGCAGCAGGGTTTTGAACAGTCAATTCAATAGCATTTGCCAATTTCGGTGGTTCTTTTTTTTCTCTTTTTTCCTGACCATCAATGATTTGTAATGAGGGAATAAGACCAAATTCAATCATCTTTTTAGTTGTTCTATCACCAACAGTGATAATATAGGAATTTTTTGAAAGATGTTTTTGAATATTTTTTTTATCAGTTTGATTTTCAGGTAAAAGTAATCCTAAAGGAATTTTCAATTGGTTTCTTAAAGCATAAGGTAATTTCACATTAATCGTGACTAACTAGTACTTGCCTCAGGCATAGATTCTTCATTGGAACTTTCAGAGGTCATTTCATCTTGTAGTTTTGCTGCAAGAATACTACATTGTGCTGCAATATTTTTTGCACTCTTTCTAAAAGCATCTGCACTTGGAGAATCAGGATTTGTAATCATTATTGGTTTTCCCAAATCAGAGCCTGCCATAATTCCAGAGTTTAATGGAATTTCACCCAAGAAAGGCATGTTAAATTGTTCACTGATTTTTTTTGCGCCACCATCACCAAAGATATAATGTTTTTCATCACAGTTTGGACAAATAAAATGGCTCATGTTTTCAACAACACCAATAATTGGAACATTTAGTTTTTCAAACATTGATACAGCTTTAACTGCAACATTACTGGCAACATCTTGTGGAGTTGTAACAACAAGAATTCCAGTGATCGGAATTGTTTGAGCAAGGGTGAGTGGAATGTCACCAGTTCCAGGAGGAAGATCTACAATTAGATAATCCAAGTCAGACCAATTAGTATCTACCAAAAATTGTTTTAAAATTCCAGAAATGATAGGGCCACGGTAAATTGCTGCTTGATTAGATTGATCTGCAAAGAAACCAAAGGAGACAACTTTTAATCCATGAGAATCAGCAGGTTGAAGTTTGTTATCTTCAACCTCCATGAATCCATCTTTCATACCCAACATTAACGGAATGCTAGGACCATAGATATCAGCATCCAGCAAGCCAACTTTAGCTCCTGATTCAGATAATGCCAATGCTAAGTTTAATGAAACAGTCGATTTTCCAACACCACCCTTTCCACTTGCAACACCAATAATATTTTTGACAGATGCCATTCCAGTATCTGCATCAAGTGAACGACCCTCCATTACTTTAGCAGTTACTTTCAGATCAAAATTTTTTAAATCAGTTATCTCACCAATTACTTTTCTCACATCATCCTCAATTTCGACATTGAAAGGACATGCAGGTGTTGTTAATTCCAAAGTAAACTTAAGATTTCCATCATTCAGTTCCAAGTCTTTTATCATACCCATAGATACAATGTCTTTTTTCAAATCAGGATCAATGACAGTACTTAGTTTTTCAAGAACTTGATCTATTCCAACCATAGCCTCAAAAAGTCGGTTTACATTATTTAAACATAGGTTAGAGAATTGCATTCTTTATTAGATTATATGTAATTTTGTTGCCTATTTGATTTCATTATCAAAAAGAATTATGCCTAATCTTTAATTTTCCAAAAATCTCTCATCAAAAAAATGTCATTTTTTGAAAAATTAACAAAATTTTTGGAAAACTATGAATAAATCACCCAAAGATTCATAAATTGAAATTCAAGAAAAACACATAATTGTTTTCTATATCTACCCTAGTTGATGTCGTAAGGATTCCTCCTAGCTTGTTTGGAACTACTCTAAAAAAGGCTGCTGTGAATATCCTCAAAGAAAAATACGAGAGCATGATTAATGCAGACTTGGGATACATCATTATGATTTTAGATGCTAAAGTTGATGAAATGGGAAAAATGATTGCCGGAGACGGGGGCACATTCCATAAAGTTCAGTTTGAAGCATTAACATTTTATCCAAAATTACAAGAAATCGTTCAAGGGGAAATTGTAGATATCACAGACTTTGGAGCATTTGTCAGAATTGGTCCAACCGATGCATTACTTCACTTATCACAAGTGATGGATGATTATCTTAAAAGTGATGTAAAGTCTGGAATGATTTTAGCTAATCAAAGTGGCAGAACATTAAAAGTTGGTTCTACACTTCGTGCAAGAATTACTGCTGTGTCATTGGGAAAAGCTGCTGCAATGGGTAAGATTGGAATCACATGTAGGCAACCATTCTTAGGAGCAGATGACTGGATCGCAGAAGAAATTAAAAAATCCACAGGGGATTCAGATAAACCTGCAAAAGAAGCTGAAGTAGAGGCAAATTAAGATGGTACGAGAGATGGCATGTCGAAAATGTAAATTTGTTACAACAGGTAAAGTTTGTCCAGGTTGCAAGTCATCGGATTTAACACCGGATTGGAGTGGAATTGTATTGGTAGTTGATCCAACAAATTCAGAGATTTCAAAAACCCTAGGCATTACTCAAAAGGGCAAATATGCAATAAAAGTAACATAGCATATTTCTAAATCTTTAAAATCACAATAATATTTTAACAATAATGTTGTCAATTAATTCTAAAAAACAATTATTGCAATTTCTTGCAGAAGATATTGGATCTGGAGATATTACTAGTGCTCTTTTACCAAAGAAGAAGATATCAGCTAAAATAATTTCAAGAGAAAATGCAATTGTTGCAGGAGCAGTTTATGCAAAAAATATTTTCAAATTAAAAGGATGTAATGTAAAAATTGTTAAAAAAGATGGTTCTAAAATAAAACCTAATCAAACTATAATGACAATTCGTGGAGATGCAGGAAAAATCCTAACATGTGAGAGGACTGCATTAAACATCCTTACAAGAATGAGTGGAATTGCAACTCAAACAAACGAACTTGTAAAAAAGATTCCAACAAAAACAAAATTGTATGCAACTAGAAAAACTGCTCCAGGACTCAGATATTTTGATAAAGAAGCAGTAGCTATTGGCGGGGGTAAAAAACACCGACTAAGGCTAGATGAAATGGTGATGATCAAAGACAACCACATTGCAATTGAAGGATCGTTATCATCACTAATTAAAAAAGCAAAGAGAAAATACAAAAAATTTGAAGTAGAAGTTGAAAATACACCGGATGCAGTTCATGCAGCAAAAGAAGGTGCAACGATAATCATGCTAGATAATTTCTCACCTGCACAAATCAAAAAAACAATACAAGTACTCAAAAATCAAAGATTGCGAAATAAAATAATGCTTGAAGCATCAGGTGGAATTAATTCTAAGAATATTGTGAATTATGGAAAAACTGGGGTAGACATCATATCAGTTGGGAGTATTACAAATTCTGTCAAAGGAATTGACATGAGTTTAGAAATTTAAGAATTCAATTCCAGTAATAATGCAAGAACCGCTTTGTTTTTTGGATCAACTTCTTGAATTTTTTCACAGCACTGAATTGCCCTTTTGTATTCAGCTATTTTTTGATGAGAATATGCTTTAAGCAGTAAGATCTCAACATCATAAGAAGCAATTTCTAGGGCTTTATCAAAATAAGATATTGCAGTCTTGTATTTCTTTTGTAAATAGTAAATTCCACCCATAGTAAACAAAACATCATGATGATATGGTACTTTGTATAAAAAATCTTTACCTGATTTTAAGGCAGAATCATATTTTTTTTCTTTAACTAGTTTTTTTATTTCTTTAAGTTTTTCAACATGTTTTTTCTTTAGA
>Ga0224496_10000351_pt1 | contig 32928 bp, 28 predicted proteins | sample SF_Jul11_sed_USG_2_FD_168127 | JGI IMG/M metagenome (GOLD analysis project Ga0224496, IMG submission 168127) | Sediment microbial communities from San Francisco Bay, California, United States - SF_Jul11_sed_USGS_8_1 | ecosystem: Environmental > Aquatic > Marine > Sediment | place: USA...
TATAATATTTGTTGTTTTTATACTCAGGTCATCACTGAAGATCACCCCCTGAAAGCCCAGCTGCTGACGCAGGATCTCCTGCAACCAGCGAGAAGAGTAGCCCGCCGGCTTATCATCGATAGCCGGAAACACGACATGGGCGGGCATCACTGCGGCCAGCCCCAGGTGAATCATGCGCTCAAACGGCAGTATATCTTCCATCATGATGTCATTCAGTGGGCGGTGGTCCACGGGATGGGCGACATGGGAATCCTCCTTAATCGAGCCATGACCGGGAAAGTGCTTACCTGTAGCCGACATACCGGCCCTTTTCATACCCTGCATCCAGGCATTGGCCAGCTCAGCAACCACGTTGGGCTGGTGATGGAAGGCCCGGTCACCAATCACGCCACTGACGCCCCTGCCCAGGTCCAGTACCGGGGCAAAACTCATATCTATACCGGCGGCTCGACATTCTGCCGCCATCAACCAGCCACAGGTTTCAGCCATTTGCCGCGCCTGCCGGGGGTTTGTCCTGTAGATTGCACCATAGGTTGCTGCCGGGGGAATACGACTAAATCCCTCCCTGAAACGCTGTACGCGCCCACCCTCCTGGTCAACAGCGACCAGCAGGTGAGGTGTACGCAGGCTATGCACCTCACGCACCAGTTCAGTAATCTGCTCGGGTGACTCATAGTTACGACTGAATAAAATAAGACCCCCGGCCTGGGGATGCTGGATCATTTCACGTTCTTCGGGGCTAATTGATGTACCCACCAGATCCAGCATGACTGGGCCTAATGACATGGTGTATCCTTTTTATGAATAATTTTTGAGGCAATTAATACCGCAGAAGGCTAACACAGTTTCCAGATGCCGGTCGAATCCCATAAACTCGTGACTGCCACCTTCTTCGACAATAGAAGGCACTGCAGCATATTTTTCCATCGCCAGGGTATAGTCGAGCACCTCATCACCGGTTTGTAACATCAGCAGATAGCGATCGGGGTGCGTGATGGTCTCAATTTCAATCGCCCTGAGCTGCTCTATATGCTCGGCGGTTATTTCGTATTCTTCGCCCGTATAGTAGTTCTTATTAGGACCCAGGGCTTCTTCGAGCAGTATGTAGGGATTGACCACCGGGTTTATCAGCACCACCCGGCAATCATAGGTCTCGGCCAGGAAGGTTGCATAATAACCACCCAATGAACTGCCAATTAAGGACACAGGGCAGCCGGACCTGATATTTTTAGACCGCAGGGATTGTTCAATAAGTTGTCTTAACTGCGCGATTGCCTTAGCCGGCACTGCAGATAACTCAGGGATAAGTAAACGCTCAGCAATACCTGCTGATTCTGCATATTGTTTTAGCAGATTGGCTTTATAGGATGCGGGCGAACTGTTAAATCCGTGAATATATATAAGCATATAGTGACGTCATTTAAACATTCTCATTAACTTTCAAGTATAAGTTATTATTTAATCTTTTTTTATAGCTTTTTCAATAAAACAATAACCTGTGCCGAAATACCCTCTTCTCTCCCCTCAAACCCCAACCTTTCTGTCGTCGTCGCCTTAACACTCACCTGGGAGCTCAAAACCTGGCAATCTGCGGCAAGATTTTCACACATTTTAGGAATATGCCCAGCCATTTTGGGTGACTGCGCAACCAGCGTACTATCCAGGTTAAGCAACCGGTAGCCCTGTTGATGAACCAGTTTCACTACCTGTTTTAGTAAATCACGGCTATTGGCATTTTTATAGGCGGCATCTGTATCGGGAAAGTGCTGGCCGATGTCACCCAGAGCCAGCGCACCGAGCAGGGCATCGCACAGGGCATGGATAAGTACATCACCATCAGAATGCGCGAGGAATGCCCTGCTATGGGGAATGCTGACGCCACCCAGTGTTATAGCGCTACCATCAGTAAAGGCATGCACATCATACCCCTGTCCAATGCGTATTTCAGACATAGAATAATTCCAGATAAATTGATTTAAACCGACTGTAACATAGGCCGTGTATCAGTGACACGACCGGGGTGAAAACTAATTGCTGATCTTGATATCCCTGGCACGACCACAAATTTCATCCATGCAGGATATTAATTCCTTACCCGGCATAGGACGGGCAAGATGGTAGCCCTGCGCTGTATCACAACCCATGGTTGCGAGTAATTGCAGGATTCCTTTATTCTCAACACCTTCTGCAACCACGGTCAGCCCCAGATTGTGCGCAAGATCGATAGTTGAGCGGACGATAACCGCATCATTCTCATTCTTGTCCATGCCAATAACAAAGGAGAGATCAATCTTAAGCTCGTTAACCGGTAAGCGCTTCAAATACGCCAGCGAAGAATAGCCGGTACCAAAGTCATCAATAGATAATTGCACACCGGTGGCATGAAGATGCGAGAGGATTTTTAAGGCATTTTCAGGCCGGCTCATAACGGCGGACTCGGTTATCTCAAGGATCAGATTATCTGCTGGTACCGCATATTCAGCCAGTATCATTTCAATATTTTCAGCAAGGTCAGGCTCTAGCAAATTACGCGTTGAAAGGTTAACTGCCACCTTGAAGTCATAACCCTGGTCGAGCCAGCTCCTGCATTGCTTCACCGACTGGCGTAATACCATTTGCGTAAATGGACGAATCAGACCAGACTGCTCTACCAGGGGTATAAAGTCATTCGGTGGAATCATCCCCTCAACTTTATGCGGCCAGCGCACTAGTGCCTCGACACTACTTAAATCACCTGTCAATACGTTAATTTTAGGCTGGTAATACATCACCAGCTCATCATCCCGTATTGCATTTTTTAATTCCGCGAGCAGGGTTAAATGACGCAGGCTAAAAGGGTCACTGGCTGCATCGTAAATAACGATATTTTTTGATTCATCCTTGGCAATGCGCATCGCAATATCTGCATGCTGCAGCAGTGTCGTTGGCGTTTCACCATGTTCGGGAAAGATAGCAATGCCCATAGCCACTTCCACGTCAAGCGGCATATCCTCGACAATTACCGGTTGCTCCAGGATAGACTGGATTTCTTCAATATACTTTTCTAGTAGTTGCACATCTTCAAGATCAAGCACCACCGCCAATTCATTACCATCCAGACGTGAAACAAAATTAGGCAGGCTAAAACGATTATCCAGGCGCAAAGCAATCCTCTCCAGCACGATATCACCATTATGGTGCCCCAGTGTATCGTTGATTTCCTTAAGCTGGATTAGATCAACAATAATTACCGCAACCAGGTGTAATTCTCTTTTTGCCAGGTGTATTTTTTCCGTTAATTTTTCCAGCAATAAAAACCGATTTGGCAGACCAGTAAGCTCGTCGTGGGTTGCCTTATGTTGTAACTGCTTAATAAAATCCAGGCGATCACTTATATCCTGGACAATTGCAATGAATACCGGCGGGTTTTCCATACTGGATAACTGCAGCCTTACCTCTACCGGGTAATGCGTGCCATTTTTACGCTGGTGCATAGTCTCGTAAGTCAGGTATGACTGCTTACCACGGCGAAGCCCACTCACCAGTTGATCCAGTTTTACCCTGGTATCAAACTCTTTAATATCCATCGGTGTCATTGCTCTCAATTCATCAATCGAGTAACCCAGGTTATTACAGGCACCATCACTGACATCGACAAATAGGTAGTTTTCAGCATCAAAGGCATAAATCTCATTCCATGAGTGTTCAAGTATGCGACCCACCCTCGCCGATAGCTTTTCAGCCTGGAACTGGCTGGTAACATCATTAATGGTCAGGTTAATATTTTTAGCTGCACCATTATCATCATATTCCAATTGTGCAAAATGCTGCAAGGTGTGCTCTACATTATCAGCATGAACAATACGATGAGTATACTCCTGTACAGATGATATATTTTTTGCCCTATTGATAAAGGCAACAAAACCGTCTCGATCATTAACATGCACACAATTAAGCAATTCATCAAAGGTTAATAATAGATCTTTGGATGTGACACCAAGGATACTCAGCATTTCATCTGAAAAACTCAGTGTATCATTTTGCAAATCCCATTCCCAATTTGCAAAATGCGCCATACGCTGTGCCTGCATCAAACGCTTCTTACTTGACTGCAGCTTTAGACGTGATTTTTGCAGGTTTCTTTCTGCATCACCCAGTAACCAGTAAAAGAATGCAAATAACAGAACACCAATAACCAGGGCCGTTATAGCAATAATCATAATCAACCTGTAGTTATCATAGACTCGTGCTGTCATATCCCGCAAAACAATAAGTCGCCCAACTGGTCGCTGCATAACATCATAAAATGGAACAATTGCCATGCGATAATTATGTTCATCAATATCAACCTGTGCATTACCCGTCACAGCAGCATCGAGATTGTGTGCCACTACATCAACTATACTTTCACTAGTCTCGCTTAATGTTTTCGTTACCATGACAAAATTATTTACCAGGTCCCAGTCCGATTCGCGTCCCAGCATACGCATACCCGATTTCCAGTCTTCCTCGACGAGATACTGCTTATCAATAGCCACAATAACTTCCACACTAAAGGCTTTATGGATAATAGCGACAAAATCATCAACCTCTTCGCCCAGCTCTATATAACCAATTATTTTCCCCTGATCATATACAGGAGCAACGACACGCAGTGTAAAGGTACCGAGGGGACCAAGCTCAATACCATAAGAAACCTTTCCAGATAATCTGGAGCTACGCATCGTAAAACGATTAATTTCATCACCAAATCGTTGTGGTTGGTGGACGCGCAGGATATTCACCCCATTTACATCATGAAAGTAATAATGTGTAATTTTATAGGTGGCCGATAGCCGCTGAAAAACAAGATCTGAAAGAGCCAGTAGCTCACTCCTGCTTTCTTCGACTAGTGCCTTTTTAATGGCAGACTGATCGGCAATCATTTCAATGACGGCCATCATTTTTTCTGCATGTTCCTCTATTGCCGTACGGTAAACTGCCTGCACAGATTTGAGGCTATGCTGTAACTCATCGTCAATATGTGACTCCTCCTGTTGAAAAACATTAACCGAAAAAACTATCAACAGGAAAAATGAAACCAGACACAATGGCAGGAGGATGCGTAGCCGTAGATTAAGGGACAGCATAGAGCTATCGTTTTTTATATCGGAAGAATAAGTATCAGGCATATTCTATAAATCACATAAACAGCACGCCATCGGCACTACTCGAACGGGTGAGTGCACAGGCTCTGCTTACACCATTAGAAGTTAAAAGCGAATAGATCAATACAATATATATAGTAGGGATATTCTGATAAGCCAGAAAAAGCGTGATATGCAACAATAAACGATTTAAAAAGCTATCGATCAGTGGATTGATAGCCTAGATAAAGCTGAGCCAGCTCAAGATCGAATGGACGGGTGATCTTTATATTATCCTCACGCCCTTCAACCAGTAAGGGGTGATAGCCTTCGAGCTCCATGGCCGAGGCATCATCAGTCACCTGTAGCCCCCTGGTCCGTGACTGTTCAAGTGCATTTAATAACAGGGGCAACCTGAACATCTGCGGCGTTAAGGCGTGCCATAAACCACTTCGATCAATCGTTGTTTGTACCCGGTTATTTTCCATCTGCCGCTTCATCGTATCCCTTACCGGCAAGGCCAGTAAACCGCCATGTTCATCGTGACTAGCTGCCTCGATCAGACGTTCGATATCCTCGGCCCTGACACAGGGTCGAGCAGCATCATGTACCAGCACCCATACATCTTCAGGCCTGGCACCGGTAAGGGATTGCTGCAGGAACCGCAACGCGTTCATGACCGAGTCACAACGCTCACGACCACCATCTACCACATGCACGGGTTTGGTATGTTCAAACTGCAATAGTGGCCAGTATTGATCATTGCTATCCAGCGCGATAACCACACCAGCAATCAGGGGCATATCGAGCAGGCGCTGCAGGCTATGCTCTAACACGGTTTTATCCAGTAACGGGAGGTATTGCTTGGGCTTGTCCGCCGCCATACGCTGACCAACGCCAGCAGCCGGCACTATGGCCCAGAATGTTTTAGATGTATTCATTTTGCATTATCTTGCGCGGACGGATCGGGTGATTCATCGGATTTAATAATCTGGTAAAAGATTTCGTCTTTTCCCAGCATACCCAGCTCACTACGTGCCCGCTCTTCAATCGCATCAATACCGGTTTTCAGGTCGGCCACTTCGGCATCCAGGCCGGTGTTTCTTTCTTCCAGCCTGCTTTTTTCAAGCTCGGCAGTGGCGACTTCCTGCTGCAGGTGCAGTACCTCGGGAATACCACCATCACTAATCCACAGCCTGTACTGGAGCACCAGTAACAGGCCGAGGAGCAATGCGATGATCCATTTCACGAACTAGATTCAGGCTAGATGCTTGAATGCTGCCCTGCCCGCATACTTCGCCTTATCACAAAGCGTCTCTTCGATACGTAGCAACTGGTTGTATTTGGCAACACGATCAGAGCGTGACAATGAGCCAGTTTTGATCTGCCCCGTACTCATGGCCACACACAGGTCAGCTATGGTGCTGTCTTCGGTTTCACCGGAACGATGAGAGACCACTGCGGTATAACCCGAGTCATGGGCCATTTTGATGGCATCGATAGTCTCAGACAGGGTACCGATCTGGTTGAATTTGATCAGGATAGAATTGGCAATACCTTTATCTATACCTTCCTTGAAGATTTTGGTGTTGGTCACGAACAGGTCATCACCCACCAGCTGTACCTTATCACCCAGTCGTTCGGTAAGCAGGGCCCAGCCATCCCAGTCGCCTTCATCCAGGCCATCTTCAATGGTGATAATCGGGTACTTATCAACCCACTCCGCAAGGAAATCAACCATCTGCTCGGCACTCAGGGAACGCCCCTCCGATGCAAGCTCGTATTTACCGTCTTTATAGAATTCTGAACTGGCGACATCAAGCCCCAGGTAGATATCTTCGCCTGCCTTGTAACCGGCCTTTTCAATGGCCTCAAGGATAACCTCTATAGCCTCCTCATTGGATGACAAGTCGGGCGCAAACCCCCCTTCATCACCCACCGCCGTGTTCATGCCACGTGCAGTCAAAACACTTTTCAGCGCATGGAACACCTCAGTACCGTAACGCAATGCCTCCTTGAAACTGGGGGCACCCACGGGCAGTATCATGAATTCCTGCAGGTCCACACTGTTATCCGCATGGGAACCGCCATTGATGATATTCATCATCGGTACCGGCAGTACAAATTCGTTGTTGCCATCACCCAGGTACTTGAACAGGGGCTGCTTTTCAAAAATAGCCGATGCATGGGCCGCTGCCAGTGACACGGCCAGCAATGCATTCGCACCCAGGCGCTCCTTGTTATCCGTGTTATCCAGGTCGATCAATGTTTTATCTATGACCAGCTGATCACGTGCATCAGTGCCGATTAAGGCCTTCTGGATTTCACCGTTGATATTGGCCACGGCACGGGTCACGCCCTTGCCCATATAGCGGCTCGCATCGCCATCGCGTAACTCGATAGCTTCACGGGTACCGGTTGATGCACCGGAGGGTACGGCCGCACGACCACGCACACCACTCTCCAGTATGACATCGGCCTCAACGGTCGGGTTACCACGGGAATCAAGAATTTCACGGCCTATGATTTCTATTATTTTTGACATGCTTTCCTCAATATTTTCATGCACTTATAGTGCATACTTAAACTAAATATTCATTATACGGATACTGTATTTCAATTTAATTAAACGAGATACAGTCCTGTAATTTACACTAGCTGTCCGGTTTTTCAGGAGAGCCTTAACCACTAACTCCGCTGATCACGATGCACGCAGGCACTGCGGATAAAATCAGCAAACAAAGGATGTCCATCAAGCGGTGTTGATGTGAATTCCGGGTGAAACTGGCAGGCAATGAACCAGGGATGATCTTTTAGCTCAACCACCTCGACGAGGTTACCATCCACGGATTTACCTGAAATCACCAGCCCCGCTTCGGTCAGTTTATCCAGGTAGGTATTATTGAATTCATAACGGTGCCTGTGGCGCTCGTTAATCTCGTCCTGCGCATAAACCTCACGCGCATGGGTACCCGCTTCCAGGTGACAGGGCTGTGCACCAAGGCGCATGGTGCCACCCAGATCAGAATCGGCATCGCGTTGCTGCATGCTGCCATCTTCATCCTGCCATTCGGTAATCAGCGCAATCACCGGATTCGTTGTATGGGGATCAAATTCGGTACTGTGTGCATCGGTTAAACCGGCCACGTCACGCGCATATTCAATCACCGCCACCTGCATACCCAGGCAAATACCCAGGTAGGGGACGTTATTTACACGGGCATAACGCGCCGCTGCAATTTTGCCTTCAACACCACGCAGGCCAAAACCACCGGGGACCAGGATTGCATCCAGCTTGTCCAGCTGGGACAGGTCACCGTTCTCCAGGGTTTCTGAATCAATATACTGGATCTTAACCTTCACCCGGTTCCTGATACCCGCATGGCTCAGTGACTCATTCAGTGACTTGTAGGACTCGGTGAGGTCCACATACTTACCGACCATACCGATGGTGACTTCCGACTGGGGGTGCTCCAGCGCCTCGACCACGGCCTGCCATTCAGACAGGTCGGCCGGCGGCACATCCAGTCGCAGTTTATCGACAACAATGCTGTCGAGTCCCTGGTCATGCAGCCACTGGGGAATCTTGTAGATGTGGTCCAGGTCCTTCGCCGAGATAACGGCCTTTTCCTCGACATTGGTAAACAGGGCTATTTTCTTACGATCTTCTACGGCCAGGTACTGTTCAGAACGGCACAGCAGTATATCGGGCTGGATACCGATAGAACGCAACTCTTTTACCGAGTGCTGTGTGGGCTTGGTTTTTACCTCACCGGCCGTAGCAATGTAGGGCACCAGTGTGAGATGTATAAATATGGCCCTTTCATGACCCAGCTCCACACCCATCTGGCGTATCGCCTCGAGGAAAGGCAGGGACTCGATATCACCGACGGTACCGCCGATTTCTATCATGGCGATATCGGCATCGGCAGAACCCTTAATGATACTGCGTTTGATTTCATCGGTAATGTGCGGGATAACCTGGACCGTTGCACCCAGGTACTCGCCGCGCCGTTCCTTGCGGATGACCGTCTCGTAAATTCGACCCGAGGTAAAATTACTCGCCTGGCTGGTCTTGCTACGCACAAAGCGCTCGTAATGACCCAGGTCGAGATCGGTCTCAGCACCATCTTCGGTAACAAAAACCTCACCATGCTGAAATGGACTCATAGTCCCTGGATCCACATTGATATAGGGATCCAGCTTCATCATTCTAACGGTGAGACCACGGGCTTCTAGAATTGCACCAAGTGATGCAGCAGCGATACCCTTGCCCAGGGAGGAAACTACGCCGCCTGTAATAAATATATAGCGTGTCATAAGATGTTGTTATACGGCCTTAAGGAAGGTTAATAGTGAGGCCCAAATTGTTGCGACATGGTAGCAAATAAATACCTGTTCCTCAATTGCTTAAATGCAGCAAATAAAGCCTGCAAAACAATTGATTAAACCCCATGCAGGCGCATGCGCTATACTGAACAGGACCTGGGGCACGCCTGTGAAACACATGATAAATAACATTAAGTATAGCAAACAAACCATTGTTATTAATGAACTTTACCGCCATATAATTAATTTATGAGCCTGATAGATGCCTATAATGAACGTGCAGCAAAGCAAAATCTCGACAGGGATCCACTGCAGGCCGATGCCGTCATTGAACTTAATCGCGTCCACCAGAAATTATGCCTGAAACAGCCTGGCAGGCCAGGCGCACTCGACCATATAAAACGACTCTGCGGCCTCAAACCCATCGCTGCTAATGGACTCTATATATGGGGAAGTGTTGGCAGGGGCAAAACCATGCTGATGGATCTGTTTTACGAAACCCTGCCGATTAAGAACAAAACACGCCTTCATTTTTATCACTTCATGCAGGCCATCCATGACGAATTGAGCCTGCTTAAGGGCCACAAAAACCCCCTGTCACTCGTCGCCAGGAACTTTGCAAAACAGGCCTCCGTGCTCTGCCTGGACGAATTCCATGTCTCTGATATTACCGATGCAATGCTACTACACGGCCTGCTCAATGAGCTCGTCAGCGCCAATGTCAGCCTCGTATTCACATCCAACCAGCCCCCGGACGAACTCTATAAAAATGGCCTGCAACGTGAGCGCTTCCTGCCGGCTATCGAACTTATCCACAAACACTGCCAGATAACAGAACTCAGGGGAGCCAATGATCACCGGTTGCGACTACTGGAAAAAGCAGAAAGCTGGTACCTGACCATTGATGAGTCCAGCCAGCTCATCCTCGACCAGCGCTTTGACCAACTGGCACCAGGCAACCGGGAAAACAACAAACAACTCCACATCAATTATCGCAATATCAGCACCATAGCCTGCGCCGATGATGTTGCCTGGTTCGATTTTAACGCTCTCTGTGACGGCCCCAGGGCGGCACCTGACTATATGGAAATCGCCCGCCAGTTTCATACGGTGATTATTTCAGGCATCCCAGAACTGGGTGACGCCAATGATGACAAGGCCAAACGTTTCATCACCCTGATTGATGAATTTTACGATTGCCATGTCAAAATCATTGTCAGCGCAGAGGCCAATCCGGACCAGATCTACAATGGCAGGCAATTGAGCGAGGAATTCCAACGCACGATAAGCCGCCTCCAGGAAATGCGCTCCCACAGCTACATAAGCCTGCCACACACCCCTTAAACCCTACAAAACCATGAGACATTCAACAGTCATCAGGCTATGATTAACTATCAACTAAAAACACGCGGAAACATGTTTTTTAACTACACCAAAACACTCATCATCTGCCTCATGCTATTTGCCTGCAGCGGCACTAATGCAAACCAGCTACAATTCGATGACCTGCCCCTGAAAGAAACGCTCGAGCTCCCGCCCTGGTTCAATCTCAGCTTCCTCGACCTGCAGGACAGCCTGGATGAGGCTATTGCAGCCGGGAAAAGAGGCCTGATTGTCTATTTCGGCCGCAAGGACTGCGCCTACTGCAAGGCCCTGCTGGAGACTAACTGGGGCGAAAAAGACATTATCGATTACACACGCAAGAACTTCCATGTCATCGCTATTGACGTCATCGGCCAACGCACAGTGACTGACTTCGACAAGCGGACCTACACGGAAAAAGAGTTTGCTACACGACTAAAGATGAACTTCACCCCTTCCCTGCTGTTTTTTGATACACAAGGCAGGCTGGCATTACGGCTATCCGGTTATCGGCCTATCTATCAATTTAGAGCAATACTGGAATACGTGGCCGACACCCACTACAGGAACATAAAACTTAAAGACTACCTGGCCCGTGCCGAACCGGCACTCAGTTTCGGTCAGGATGAAATGAATGAAAATGACGTCTTTTTAGCACCACCCCATAACCTCGACAGAAGCCAGATACAGGCCGACAAACCCCTGGTTGTTTTTTTTGAACACCCAAAATGCCACGCCTGCGATGTATTGCATGGCGGCCCATTGAGCAATCCGGAAATTAATGCACAATTATATAACATGGATGCCATTCAACTGGATACCACTGCCGATACCCCGGTAATCACTCCCGATGGCATAAAAACAACGTCTCACCAGTGGGCCAATAAACTGGGACTTACATTCGCCCCCTCTATGCTATTTTTTGATCGCTATGGCAAGGAGATCATTCGCATTGAATCCGTCATACAATTCCATCGACTTAACAACGTACTGCTCTACGTCCTTGGTGAAGGCTATAAACAATACCCCACGTTCCAGCTCTGGCGTGAAAACATGTACAAACAGATAAAATGAACCTGAAAAAAATACAAGAAGCAGTTGAAGCGATTTGCAACCAGGGCTGCAGGGAAGTCAATAATATTATTGCACTGGGGGAAAACAATCAGAAGATTGAGCAGATACAGCACTTAAGCACCGATGAAAAAATAGCCGTAATAAATGAGCTTAAAAACATCATGGATGTATATAAAAAATAATAATCAATCCGTACCAGGCCTTTACCTACAGCATGAATTGATTTTTATACACAATATAATCACGAAAATCAGGGCCAACCATCAATATCCCGTATCTTATTCGATCCGTAAACTCATTAGCCCGGACTATCCGCATCTGCCTCTTCATCGTCCTTATCCAGCCATGACTGGTAACAGTCCAGACCACAAAAATGCGCCACATAATCATCGACCTCTACGGATTTAGAAGCCGAACGTGGTATAGTCTTCATACAGATATCACAGCTTATTAATTCATCATCCTGCTGGTCCGGCCTGGTGCCTTCATCGGTCATAACCCTTCCTCCAAAAGCCATATCTCACAGTCTAATTATAACGCCATATACCACTAAATTATTATCAAATGATTTAATGAGACACTTATAAACAAAGATTATATGCGGTCAATTTAACGATTACACATATTAGAGATAATGCCTATAATTTCCACAACATCAAAGGGCTTGGTTAAATAGAGCTCAAAACCTGTGGCGCTGGCCGAGTCTATATCGGACTGCATTGCATTAGCGGTAACCGCAATAACGGGGATATCGCGTGTAGCTTCATCTTGCTTCAAAATTTGAGTTGCCTCAATACCGCTCATCCCGGGCAGATCTATATCCATAAACACCAGGTCCACATCAGAATGCGCAATAATCTCCAGACCCATTTCTGCATTATGGATGCACGATAACTCGACACCCGACACCCGATCCAGTATCCCCTGCATCAAGCTCTGATTCGAGGGGTTATCCTCGATATATAAAATTTTTAAAGTACCCGTTTTATTTAGCTCTACTATAGGATCCTGATCTGCGACAGCCTTTACCTGCTCACCCACCACAACACCTGCAACTGGCAAATCAAACCAGAACAGGGACCCCTTACCCTCCTCACTATCAAACCCAATGACACCGGACATCATCTTCACCAGCTGTTTTGTCATTGACAAACCTATACCCACACCTTCTATTGCGCCACCTTCGGCACCCAGGCGCTGGAAAGGCGTAAACAATTCACAGTAACGGCTAGCCGGTATACCTATCCCAGTGTCCTTAACCTTTATTCTTAATCGACCTGCGGAAAGCAGCGAACAACTAATAACAACCGTGCCGTCCATATTATTGTACTTGATAGCATTTGATAGAATATTTAATAACACCTGGCTAAAACGCGATCGATCAGCCTGAATAGCTGGTAAATTATTACAGCTTTCATCAACAACAACAGTTACAGAATATTTTTTAGCCATGGGAACAGCCATATTTAAACAGTCCTGAATCAACAGAAAAGGATCCAAGGTCTCTATTTTTAATTTAAGATTACCAGAATCTATCCTCGACAAATCAAGTACATCATTGACTAATGACAACAGGTGATTACCTGCGTCCAGTATATATCTTACATTCTCTCTTTCATCCTTATCTGTCAAACTCATCTCGAGCAGCTGGCCAAACCCAAGCACCGCGTTTAACGGCGTACGTAATTCATGACTCATACATGAAAGAAACTCTGATTTTGCCCTATTCGCCTTCTCTGCATTCTCTTTAGCCTCTAACAGGTCACTCTCTGCCTTAAGGGCTTGCGTAATATCCCTTGCAATGGCTACCAGCAGCCTGTCCGAACCATAAGTGACATCATCAAAATAAACCTCCATAGGCACAACAGCACCCTTACTTCCTTTAAAATGCAAGCGTCTTCCCGACATCATATTACAATCTTTTTTAAAACAAATATCAGCAGAAGGCTCGCACGAATTACAAACAGTACACAAATCAACAATTCTAAACCCAAGCAAGTCATCACGACTATAACCCAGGACTTCCCAGCCTTTTTTATTTGAATCAATAAACCTCAACGACTCCTTATCAGTCAAATAAATAGCATCAGACGAGCCATCAAGGGCCAACCTGAAACGAGAAATCTCGCTTGCAATATTCCTCTTATAAAAAACGAAGATTAGCCCTATCAGTAAAAATGAAACTACGACAACGATCTGTGAAGAAACAATCATAAAGTTATTTATTCTGGAATCGTATTCACTTCTATTAAAGCCCATCTGAATACGGCCAATTATTCGACCATCATATATCAATTCTTTAGTATAATCTTTTACATTCACAGAGATAGAGTCAAGCTTACGACCAAATACCTCATTCGATAGATAGTTATCTATCACGAGATACTGTATATTTTTATCGCGCAAACTAAAGGCATGTAAATTTTTTAATAACTCGGTTTCATAGGTATCGATATAATGCAGGGAAAAGTTAGAGATATAACCAAGGGTCATCATTGCATGTCCATCCATATCTATCAGGACCTGCTCTTTATAACTATCAAATCTTACATAATTTGCTACGACAATTATTAAGACGACTACCAGTGTTACGTAGACTATAAATTTCTTGCTGAGGTAATCAATTGGGTTTCTTCTAATCATTTAATTATTCATTTTTTATAAAATACCCATTTCGTTTTATGATATTCATCCATTCAATACCATTTGAAAATGCTATAGATTTTTTTACAAGAGGGTGTTCCTTATTCTTAATATCATATACCAGACCCAAATTAATAGCGGGACTATAACCCTCAACATTAATAACATTTAAACCATCGAAATTGGCTTTTGCACCAAAAGAAATGGCATATCTCCCTGTCTTTGAGTTAACAAAATTCACAACACGATGATCCCTTGCAAACACCATATCATAGTCACTGCCATCAAGAAATGGATAATGCAATCTTAAAACAGATAAGGATGCCTCCGTCTTTTCTCGCCCTACGAGAACAATATCTGCATCCTCGCCCCCAACTTCTCTCCAGTTAGTAATTTTACTTTTAAATATAGATTCTAATTGCTGGTAGCTCAATTCATTTATCCCGACACCTTTCCCTGTAACAAAAACCAGGGGCATAGCTGCAAGAATTATTTCAGCTTTACCCTGATTTTTTTCTGCGTCACTAAGCTGCCTGCCGGTACGGCCAAAAATATATTCATTAGATGCCCTTATCCCCCCCGCATGCTTTATTGATCGATCTGGTATTAAAAATTTATAGTTTTCCAGATCTTGCTGCTGCACCAGTGCCCTGAAAAAAAGCTTCACCAATGCAGTAGACGGACCCGCGCCAGCTACAACCTGTCTGTTTTCTGATGCCACACATAAAGACGAGCACAATAATAAGCACATGAAGAAAACATACATTAAGGCCGGCGACTTTGCATTCATACAATTACCAGTATTATGCAAATTAGACATACCACCACTTTTTAGAAGACATAATTGAATATTATATTCATATACTATAGTTTTTAACTGTCCAGTACACTGCTAAAAGAAACAGCTTTATGCCATCAAAATTGACATGTCATGGCTAAAACAATCTTTAACCTGTTCGTCACTACAGCCTCTATCTATAGATAACACTATACAGATAGGATGCATATATTCTTGGTATCATATTTCCAGCCCCACTGTATGTACCATATACACCCTGATTACTCTTTAAACCCAATTCACCCACCTTATACTTCAATACTGATATCCAGAGCCCGACCTATCACCGATTACCATAGGCAAAGCACCCGAAAGCGATCAAAGCAGCCACCTAAAACTCACCAATATATTCTGTCCCTCCCCTCAGATACCACGCCAAAATCGTTTATCTGCACAAATATAGATCACCTCCCTCACCCATTCGGGTGATAAATTTCCATTTTATGTGATCCACCTCTCATTAATCTCAATATTTACCTGTAAAAACCTGGCAAATTAGGTAACCACTGTCGGTAGAGTTAACACATGCCGATATACCGATATATCTTTGATTTTAATGGAAATTATTTCTAATAGCAGTTGAAGACTACAGGCTTCTGTCGACAATTCTTACACATCTAACGCCTATGAAAACTCAAGCAATGCTCGCAAACCATTGATTTTAATCCGAAAATAATAATTGGCTTATATTTTGCTTTATTATTCACGCAGATATTTTTTACGAATTTAATTTTAAGGATAGTTTGTATCTTCAAAATTTTATCTTCGGGCTAAGGAATATTGCTTTCGTGGAAACTGTTTCCACAAAAACAATTGATAAAAACAGGAAATATGATGAAATTAAAAAATGTACTGGCAGCAGCTACGCTGTGCCTGTCTGCTGCATCCGCACAGGCGTCTATAGTATTTATTCCAACTGATGGTGATGTGAATTTTTATAATCTGAATCTGTCTGGTTATACATTGGCCATGTTTGATAATGATGACATGAACAATATGGTTAGCGCAGATCATATAAATATTCCTCTACCTTCCTCACTGGTTAATATCACAGCCAATGGCAGTGATTACACAGCCAGCAACACAAATGGCTCAATCACACTAACAAATTCTGCTGAATTTGTTCTTGGGGTCTTTGATGGTACTAACTGGCTAACTGATAATGGCGCGACTACTTTAGGTGGCAACATTTACACAGTAAGCTTTGGTGATGGCGCCAACGTACTAACTGTCGATGTACAGGTTAGTACAGTTCCTGTACCAGCAGCTGTATGGCTGTTTGGCACTGGTCTGATTGGTCTTGCGGGTATTGCTCGTCGCCGCAGTTAAGTGACAAGGGTCCTGCCAATAATTTTTATTGGCAGGGCTTAAATAAAAGGCGTTTTGCAAAAACACCTTTTGTTTAAGTAGTAGAAATTGATGTTTATATTATGGAGTAACATTAAATGAAAAAATTGAATTTGTTAGGGTTTGCACTTTGCCTGGTTCTTAGCGCATTTAAAATAAATGCAGCCACCTACAATTTTAACTGTATCACTGCCAATGACCCCAGTGGCACCTCCTGTGGTATTGCAGAAGCACAGATGTCTGTTGACGTAAATGATGCTGGCAGCAACCAGGTTGAATTTATCTTCAGTAATACCGGCCCGGACACAGGCGCCTTTATTGCTGATATCTATTTTTATGATGGCCCGCTGTTTGGCAACTACACCATGACTGCCTCAAGCGGTGTGTCTTTCACCAGCGGAGCAACACCCGGTCACCTTCCTGCCTATAGTCCAGAAGCTACTGTAAGCCTTATATACTCGGCTGATTCAGATGCACCTGTTGCTGCCAACGGCATCCAGTCGGGTGAGTGGCTATCTGTAGTTTTTGATCTGCAAACAGGCATTACTTATGCAGACATTCTTAATGCGATGGATATCGGCAGCCCGGATGGGCTGGTAGTAGGTATTCATGCACAGGGCTTAAATCCATTTTTGAATGATGACGGAACGACAGGCAGTTTTAGTGAAAGCCTGATTACTGTCGTACCGGTTCCTGCGGCACTGGTATTATTTATGTCTGGCCTGATTGGGATGTTCGGCTTTGCACAGAGAAAACGTTCTTAGACTCCTGTATCTTGATACAGTAATTAAGCCGGCTTAGTTAGCCGGCTTTTTTTTGCCTGCAGCGGGTTAAATTGGACACGGCGACACTACCAGCACAGGAGACAGGATTAAATAACCTGACCATTGCAGGCAATAATTATGACCCATCTGTAGCAGGCGAATTCGCCCCTTTTATCAGCCTGCGATCAAATATCCAGTAAAAGCCGGCTATGGATAAACGATGAAACTTATACCTGTATCCCACTTTCGGGTTTATACTTAGCAAAACAACGATGACAGTGGACCACGCTATGCCCTATACGAAAGAACAGATTGAAGAACTGGACGTACTTCTGCACTACAACCTGGAAAGCACGCTGGAAGGTATCAAGGTCCACAAGACCGCGAAACCTGAGCTGATTGCTGCCGTTAAACGCCTCCATGAAAAAGGCCTGATTACACAAATGGATGGTGGCTATCTAACGGATCTCGGACACGAAGCAGCCGAACATGCGCAGTCACTACTTCTGATACTGGCCCAGCCGCAGGCGATGACATCCTGATCATCACAGGCTAAAGTTACAGCCATTCACGGCGTATGTTCACCAGCTCAATGTCACGGTAATCCATCACCAGCTGCTCTATGGCCGAGAACTGCGCCTCAAGATAACGACGGTCATTACTGATCATTGTTATACCTAGTACTGCAGACTGCCATTCATCATGGGCATCGATCTCGGCGACCGATGCATTGAATTTAGCCTGCAGGCGCTCCCTCAGACTTTTTACCTGTTTACGCTTATCCTTGAGTGATGCTGCACAGGGGATGTGCAGCGTCATCACGATCAAACAGATGTTTACCGAGGCCATTAAAGCTGGATACGCTCCAGCCCCAATGCCGCAATGGTCTCGTCCATGGTGCTATTGGTAATCACCGCAATACTGGCTTTTTCAGGCTGTAAGTACAGGCGTCCGACTCGTTTTAAATCCTCTATCGTGACCTGTAAAATACGCTGTCTGAAACGCTGCTGCTGCTCTGCTGTACGCCCATACAAATTGTTATGGAAGGCATGCTTGGCCTCACCTGCCGGTGAACCGGGTTTATCCATTGTGCCGATCATACCCAGGATGGCCTCTTCCAGCTGACGCCATTCGTGTTCTTCATTAAGTAGCCACTCTATGGATTTATCAAAATCATCGAGGGTTTCACTCAAACGCGGGTCACGGTAGGAATAAAAACGAAAACAGGCATTAGCCGGCTCATGGCTAGCTCCACCACCATAGGCCCCACCCTGCTCACGTATCACACGATGCAGAAATCCATTACGCAGGAAACCACCGAGCACGGTCAGGGCAGCTGCATCCTCATGCTCCGGCGGCACTGTCGGATAGGCCTTAGAACAGAAATTTACCTGGGTACTGGTAACCCACGCCTGTTTAAGCTGTTGTTGTGTTTTTGGTAACGAGAAGGCAACACCGGTCCCTGCCCCGGGATTTGTCCAGGATAGCTTAAGGTCATTTTCCAGTGCTGCCATGTAGTCATCTTCCGAGACAATTAAAAACTGTCGAGGCGCATTGACGATTTTACTGTGGATGGCCCTGAACTGGTCACACAGGTGCGCCATAGCCGCTGCATCATCGAGCTGGTCATCAAGCTGCTTCAGGTATTTAACCCCGGCAAGGCCACTTAAGCGATGACTCAATGCGGCGGCGGGGCTCATGCCACTGCTGGCGGCCAGCATGGCGAGGCTGTGCCCCTGGCCGGTAATACTCTGCTCGCGACGTGCGCGCTTCTGGGCTATCAACTCACGTATATGATCGGTTTCATCAAAACGCACCGACTCCAGCGTCTGCAACATAAGCTCATTAAGTTTTTCGTGGTTACGCGCCAGCGCCTTTGAGGACAGTACAAAATAACCCTGCACCTGCTGCACATCATCAATCCGGCCACGCACCGATGTTGATGCACTAATGCCACCACTGACACTGGATTGCCAGGCCTGGGTCTGGCGATAGTCTTTGTCACCACAACCGAGTTCGGTCAGGCAGTAGGTGTAATAGGGCAATATATCGATCAGGGCATCATCCAGTGCCGGCAGCTCAATCACCACCTGTTGATAGACAATACCGTTGGTACCCTGCACGTAACTCGACAGGGTTTTTCCATCAATATGTTTAGTCGTGCCACTGGCAATACTCACCTCTGCCGGTACATCGTCCAGGCCAACCTTGGGCAATACGCCCGGGTCATCCTGCTGGTCCTGGCGCTGCTTTAGTGCTGCAGCAAGATCGATGATTCTATTTTTTTCCTGGTCGCTTAACTGCGCCTTTATCGCGGCCAGTTTTTCTGCTTCTGTTATTTCCTTACGCTTACTTAACCCGGTATCCGGCACCATGGTCAGGCAGACACGATGTGAATTCTCCAGCAGGTTTTTACGCACCAGCTGTTTTATAAAATCAGGATCCTGGATATCCTGCCTTAATTTTTCCAGCACCGGGTCGAGATTAAATACACCCACCGGGTCACCACGATGAATGGCCGTGGATAAGCTATCGAGTATTAACTGCATGCCGTAGGGATAGGAATCGCCACCAATTTCACGCTGGCTGAGTTCCAGCTGGTGCAGTACCGCATCCACGCTTTCCTGCGGCACGCCATTTTCAGCCACATCATTTAATACCTCCAGTACCAGCTGCTCCAGTGCCTTTGTATGCTCGGGATTCGAACCTTCAATACCGCACATGAAACTCATCTCACGGTTCGAATCTTCCAGCCCACAAAGGGGCGATGGTGCAGCACCCAGTGCCGTGGTTTCCAGTGCATGACGCAGTGGTGAGGAGCTGTTATCCAGCAGTACACTGGACATTAAATGCGCCTGCAACATATCTTCGAGCGAGGTACTGTGTCCCAGCAACCAGCCGATAACAATATGGGTCTTATCCGAAACGTCCTCTTCATCCAGTGCATAGACATCCGTAATATACTGTGGCTCGCTGTAACGCTGCTCATCGTCGACACGAATTTCTTTATCCAGTTTATCAAAACGGTGCAACGCCTTTTCTTCGATGCGTTGCTGGTGATCTAGTGCAGGAATATCACCGAAGGTCATAAACACCGCATTGGATGGATGATAATGGGTTTTATAAAAATCTTTCAGCTGCTGGTAACTCAAATCCGGAATATGCGCCGGATCGCCACCACTGTTGTAGTGATAGGTCGTGGTGGGAAACAGGTGCTCGGTGAGGGTCTGCCAGAGCGTACTCACGGCAGAACTCATGGCACCTTTCATTTCATTGAAGACCACACCCTTGTAAACCAGTGGCGTGGCTGGATCATCGGCTGTTTCAAATTCGAAGCGGTGCCCCTCCTGGGCAAAATCCAGCTCATCGAGGCGCGAGAAAAAGACCGCATCCAGATACACATCCATCAGGTTGTAAAAGTCCTTGCGGTTCTGGCTGGCAAAGGGATAGGCGGTCCAGTCACTACTGGTAAAGGCATTCATAAAGGTATTGAGTGAACGGCGGATCATCATAAAGAAGGGGTCGCGTACCGGATAATGCTCACTCCCACACAGTGCCGTGTGCTCCAGCATATGTGCAACTCCGGTAGAATCGGTGGGTATAGTTCGCAGCGCAACCAGGAACACATTTTCGGTATTGTCCGTCTGCAGGTGATAATGCAGGGCACCGGTTTTTTTGTGCTGATATTCTTCAACTACGATATTCAGTGATTCAATTGCCTCACTGCGTAACCATTCAAATGCGGGGTGTATTGTGTCAGGTTTTAATTGCGCCAGGGCCATTTAATAATCCATAAATTTTTTAACAGTGCCTGATTCTACCCTATGTGATTGGACTATGCTTGAGCTTGTAGGGTGAAAACCTTAGCCCTTAGAAGATACAGGTTTTTGCTTATTTGTGCGAAAATGCCCGGATACAATATAAAGTGAAAAGAATAAATAGATGAATACACCCCTCACAGCGAAACAACTACGCCCACTATATAACGAAGATGACCTGCCCTTTGACACCACGGCCGAGCTAGAGGACCTGCCCGGTATTCTCGGCCAGGATCGTGCAATGCAGGCCGTTGAGTTTGGCATAGGCGTACACCACCGGGGCTACAACCTCTACGTAATGGGGCCTTCGGGCCTGGGCAAACATGGCCTCATACGCAAATACCTGAGTCGCCGTGCAGCCCACGAAGAATCACCCTCTGACTGGTGTTATGTACGCGACTTTGAACAGGACTATAAACCTCGCGCACTGAAACTCCCTGCCGGCCAGGGTAAACTCTTCAAAAAGGATATGAAGAACCTGGTAGAAGACCTGGGCAAGGCGATCAATGCGGCATTCGAAGCGGCAGAATACCAGGAACAGGTACAGAGCTTCGAAAAGGTCTTTACCAAAAAACAGAGCGGTTTCATCGAAAAACACGTAGAGAAGGCCCGCTCACAGGACATCCATCTCGGCCTGACACCATCCGGCTTCCTGCTGACACCCATGCTGAATGGCAAGGTACTATCGGAAGATGAGTACGAGGCCCTTGCCGAAGAATACAAAATGGCCATGGATGAGAAACTCGCTGCCTTCCAGGACGAGCTGGAATATCTAATCCCGGAAATGTCACGCCAACGCCGTGAACTCAATATCAAACTCAAAAAACTCAATAGAAAGGTTGCCCTGTTTGCCACCAGCAACCTGATCAAGGATGTGAAACGCCGATACAAGGCCCTGCCCGAAGTCGTTAACTACCTCAAGGGCGTGCAGGATGATGTACTCGATCACCTGGAAGAATTTGATGATCAGGATGAAGAAGAATCCAACCAGCAGGAAGCCGCCACCGATCCCCTGCAACGCTACCAGGTCAACCTGATTGTTGACAGCAGTCGCAAACATGGGGCACCCGTTATCTATCTGGATAACCCGACCTATCACAATCTAATGGGCCGCATTGAATACGAAAACAGGGCCACCGGTTTAAACACCAACTTCACACTGATAAAATCCGGTGCGCTATTAGAAGCCAATGGCGGTTACCTGGTACTGGATGCGCATAAAATTCTATCTACACCACTGGCCTGGGATGCCTTAAAACGTACACTCTATGCCAAAAAAGTAAAAATAGAATCGCTGGACCAGGTAGTGAATGCCGACACCACCATTACCCTGGAACCCGAGCCTATCCCGTTAAAAATAAAAATAATATTACTGGGCACGCGCAACATCTATTACACGCTACATGAAGTCGATCCGGATTTCGCCGAGCTGTTTAAAGTCGAGGCAGACTTTGATGAAGAAATCGATCGTAACAAAGATAACCTGCTACAGTATGCTCGCCTGATCGCCTCGCGCGCACGAAAATTTGGCCTCAAGGATCTTGAGAAAAAGGCAGTGGCACGCGTGATTGAATTCAGCTCACGACTGGCACAGGATTCAGAGAGGCTGTCTACGCGCCTGAGAGCCATCGACGACCTGCTCATCGAAACCCAGTTCTGGGCCGAACAGTCAAAGCATCCGCACATTACAGCCCATGATGTACAGCAGGCGATAGATGCACAAACCGGTCGCACCGAACGCATCCAGAAACTGATCCAGAGCGATATACAACGCGGTACATTAATTATTGATACGGAGAACGAGGCCGTGGGACAGATTAATGGCCTGTCTGTTTTCGATATAGGTAAATACGGTTTTGGTCAGCCTTCACGCATAAGTGCCAGCGTGCACCTGGGCGATGGTAAAATCATTAACATCGAACGCGAAGTTGACCTGAGTGGATCGATCCACGACAAGGGCGTATTAATTTTATCCGCCCTGCTCGCGAGTCGCTACACCAAGGACACCCTGCTGTCCTTTTCGGCCAGCATCACCTTCGAACAGTCCTACGGCCATATCGACGGTGACAGCGCCTCACTGGCCGAACTCTGCGCACTGATTTCTGCACTTATTAATATTCCCCTGAAACAGGAGTTTGCAGTCACCGGCTCATTAAACCAGCAGGGTTATGTGCAGGCCATAGGCGGTGTTAATGAAAAGATCGAGGGATTTTTTGATGTCTGTAACCAGCGCGGCTTCACCGGCAGGCAGGGCTGCATTATCCCTGCGGTGAATGTGAAAAATTTAATCCTGCGCCAGGATGTGGTCGATGCGGTAGCCGAAGGTAAGTTCTACATTTACCCGGTCAATCATTTCGAACAGGCACTGGAAATCTTAACCGGCCTGCCCGCCGGTGAAGAACTGGTCGATGGCAACTTTGAGAAAGACAGCATCAACGACCGTGTTGTAAAACAATTGTGTAAATTTTCAAAACTACGCCAGGCCAGTTATCGACTACCTAGCGACTAAATTGTTTTTTTACAAACAGCACGACATCGTGACCGGCAGCCAGTGTTGCCGGTATGGTAATCAGGGTAACGCCAGTGGCAAATACCAGACCCCAGGACAATGCCAGCGCCATGGGGGAAACAAAGGGATCGAGCCCACCCCAACCGTAGGCCGTAGGTAGCAGTCCGACAATGGTCGTTGCCGCAGTCAACAATACCGCACGCAAACGCCTGCGCCCTGCCTGCACAATCGCTTCAATCATGTCCATGCCCTCTTCTGTTGCGCGCTGGATAAATACCAGCAACACCAGCGAGCTATTGACCACGACACCGGTTAAAGCCACCATGCCAAGACTCGAGAAAAATGATAAAGGCATGGGTTTCCAGAACATGTCGTGGAAATAAAAACTGATAATAATACCTATGGCACCAAAGGGTATAGCCAGCATGACGATGAATGGATAAATCATATTATTAAACTGGATCGCAAGGATAAAAAATATGGCAATCAGTGCAAAGCCAAAGGCTATACCCAGGCTAATGAATGACTCCATGTTCTTTTCATTTTCACCGCCATAATTGACTTCGATCTTGTCTGCAACGTCAACCTGCCACTCGGCCGCATTCTTCGCTACGAGGCGATTGAGCTCCAGGCTGGATATTATCTTGGCATCAATATCCACCACTACATTAACAATACGTATACCCTCCTTATGACGAATCGTACTAAAGCCCAGCTGGGGTACAAGTTCGGCAATTTTGAATAAGGGCACATAACCACCACGCTTATTAGGTATACGTAATTTTTTTAATTGCTCAAGGTCACTACTGCCATTCTCGGGGAAACGGATAGTGACATCGATTTCTTCCGTACCCTTACGGATATTGGACACCACGAGCCCACCAACGGCTGCACGTATATGCTGCGAAATACTTGCCAGGTTAACACCAGCATAGGTTGCAAGCTCGCGATTAACTTTTACATGCAGTTCATCATCGCCACGATTTAAACTGCTGTCGATATTGGTAACACCGGGAATGGTTTCCAGGAAGGCCATCAATTGCTGTGATGCCTGTTCACTGGCCCCATCATCAAAGCTGGATATTTCCGCTTCCATAGCACGTCCAACGGGCGGCCCATTTTTTATTTCTGTTAGGGAAATAATTAACTCTGGAAATTTTTCTTTCAAGATCGGTGAAAGCCTGTACATTTCCTCGAGCGCATTATGTCCCGGGCGGCTTACGGCCGGTGTATAAATAGTACGTATCTGGCCATAACGACTACCGCGCTGGGTTAAGGGATCACCATCATCCACCGAGACATCACCGCTTTTGGCCACGGTCGCTTCAAGATAGTCGGGATTGATATGCCGGTGCATCTCCGCATCCACCCTGCGCAGGTTTTCACGCATCGCCTCGATACTGGTACCGGGTGCCGCAGTGACGCGAACAATATACTCCTCGACACCGACCGGTGGAAATAACTGGAAAGACATGTTGGTCTTGGCCAGCACGATTACGGCTATTAATAAACCAAAGGACAGGGTAACCGTAAGCCACCGGAACCTGAGTGCACGCGCCAGTATCCAGCCGTAAATATTTTCCAGGCCGACCAGCCAGGCACGTTCCTTTGGGTGCTTGTTCGGATTAGTGACATGGGCCACATGGCTGGGAAGGATCAGGAATGACTCGAGCCATGACAACATCAACAGCGTAATCACCACGGTAGGAATGGCTACAATAAACTTTCCAATCACACCTGACATAAACATCATCGGTAAGAAGGCCGCCACCGTGGTCATAATTGTTGTTGTCACCGGGCCAATCAATTCAACAGAGCCTTTTACCGCAGCTTCTACCGGGTTCAAACCCTTTTCCATATGCCAGGTAATATTTTCACCGATGATAATCGCATCATCAACCAGCATACCCAGCACCATGATAAAACCCATCATGGAAATCAGGTTCAGGGTTGTACCTGCGGAGTAGAGTATAAAAATACCGGTCATAAAAATAATCGGCAGGCCCCAGGTGGTCGTCATCGCTACGGAAAAACGCAGGAAGAGCAATAATGAAACAAACACCAGTACCAGGCCGACTACGCCGTTATTGGTTAACACACCGAGTCGCATACGCGCATAGCGTGAAAAGTCCTGGAATGTTGAAACAGTAACATTATCACCATAACGTCCGGGAATCGTCTCGGTGTATAGCCTGATTTTATCGACCGTGGTAATGATGTCTGCATCGGCTCGTTTGAGTACCAGTAGAGATAATGCAGGCTTACCCTCAACGTCATGCAGCGTTCGAGGCTTTGCCAGCGACTCGGTCACCGTGGCGACATCAGACAGGCGTAACACATTACCCCGTTCATTGGCACGTAACACCAGGCTGGCCGCATCGGCAACATCGATAAACTGGCCGACGACCCGCACTGATTTCTGGCCATCCACCGTATCGATTTCACCGCCCGGCGTATTCAGGTTCCAGTTCTGCAATGCCTGGACTATATCGCCAATCGCTATACGTTCCTCAGCCATACGATCCGGGTCAGCAACAACCCTAATTTCTGCCTTACGATCACCCTGTATTGCAACACGGGCAACACCATCGACATTTAACAGGTCGTCCTTGATGTTATCGCCCAGTCGCTTTAAAACCAGTTCATCTACCGGTGCAGAAATAGCAAGGCGAATAACGGGAAAAACAGAACCATCGACCTCGGTAACGATCGGCTCGACAGGCAGGTCATTGGGTAATTCCGCACGGTCTACTGCCAGTGAAATTTCACTGGATAATTTGAGCCGGTTACTGGCTCCCGGATCGACTTCCATAGTGATACGACCCGAACCGGGAAATGACATCGAGATCATGCTATCGATACCATTCAGTGCACGCAGCTCCTGCTCGATGGGTGTAATCACCAGCTGCTCAACTTCCTTGGGCGAGGCACCGGGGTAAACCACTTCGATCTGTATCTTGTCCAGGTTTACATTGGGAAAGGCTTCACGATTAATCAATGCCAGCGAGGTCACCAGGCCGAGGATAAACAGGAATATGGATATCAGATTGACAATCAGTGGCCGCTCAACCAGGAAACGTATCATGCCTGTCATGTTATTCTCCCTGCCCCATTTTTATCGTATCCAGTACCGGGTCGTCCGGTTTATGAATATTTTTCCAGATGTCACCGGTCAATACCGCCAGGTTTAAATGGCGGCGTGCCAGTTCAATCTGCTGGAATGCCAGCGCCAACTCACTAGCGGAGAGCTGTGCCTCAAACTGTAACAACTGGTCCGTTTCTGCACGGCCCGCGGAATAACGTTTTTCTGCCTCGGCCAGTTTTTTCTGTTCTGCACTGACGCTCTTTTTATAGGCCTTAACCGCCAACTGGCTGGTTTCAATCTCTGCCAGTAAACTGGCCAGTGAGTATTCAAGATCCTGCAACACCTGGCGTTGATCCTCCAGGGCCATACCGCGGTCGAGTTGTGCCTGCTTTAATGCGGCATCAAAACCACTTTTATCCAGGCCACGACTAAATTCCAGGCGGACACCGCCGACCAGTTCAGAATCATTCAAGGAGCCGGTTGCGGTATCACCACTCAGGCTTTTGTTACCGGCGTACAAAACCAGATCCAGTTTGTCCTGCCGTGCATCACGACGCAACTGGATTGCACTATCGGCCAGCTGTAAACGTGCCTGGATACGCTTTACATTGGCATTAACGCTTTTTATCTCCTGCAACAGCTTTTGAAACGCATGATCCGCTTTTGCTATCTCGGGCAATACTGGCATGAACTCAGCGTTCCACATCCTGCCCATGAGACGATTCAATGAAATTTTCTGTTTATGCCAGAGCGTATCAAGACCCTGCTTTTCTGCCTCTGCGCTACTCAACTGTGCCTGCACCTGTAACACATCCTTATCCTCGGAAACACCCAGGCTATAACGTTGATTTATATACTTCTTCAAACGCTTATTACGCTGGATTGTATTTTCAATATTCCGTAACCGAACCTGCGTATTGACAGCCCCCAGGTAGACCTCGATCAACTGGCTGGCTAACTGGTCATATAGTGCCTGGCGATCGGCATGGGCGATCGATTCTGTGGCAGCGGCATTTTGTATAGCGGCCGTGTGGGCTGGATTATCACTGCCCTGTTGTAAGGGCTGCCGATACTTAACATCCAGGGTGGTACTGGTAGCCGGGTTTGCCATCGAGGGGCTAAATGCCGTATCAGCATCTTCACGGACAATACTGGCATTAATCCCCAGGCTGGCGCCCGATGCCAGTTGGCGATTTAAACCACCCCCAACATCAAAGCGATCCGTTGGTGTACCAAACAGGGAGGTATCGTGGCTGAAACCGGCCTGTGATGACAACTGCCAGCCGAGCTGGCTCTCTACCCTGCTGTTTTCCTGTTGTGCACGTTGTACCTGCAAATGTGCCGCCTGTAACGAGGGATAATTATCAACCAGCTGCTGTAACACCTGTTGCACATGTATTGTTTGCGCAGGGGAATAAACGGGTAAACTTGCAGTAAAACAAAAGGATATTACTATGAATAATTTTTTCATTTGCCTTTTAGTCCCTTAATAATAAATTCAATATGCAATTCAAGATACGCCTGCATATCATAGTCATGATCAAACCTGGCCAGGGAGTGTTTCCATACGGCAGCCTGTATTAATGGTGCAATGATCAGGCGCGCAACTATCTCGTGATCACAGTCCTTAAATTCACCATTTTTCACACCCAGTTCAAAAACTTTGATGTAGAGCTTTCTTGCACGCTGTACCACATTGTGAGTGAAAAATTCGGCCAGCTCAGGGAAGTTACCGGACTCGGAAATCATCAGCTTGGGAATCGCCGATAAGCGCGTTTTGATTACCGTATCCCACCAGGTCATAAGCAGCTCGCGTAACAGGTTTTCTGCGGTACCCTCGTAATGGGCCACGCGATCCTCGACCTTATGTAACTCAGGTAAAATCATTTGCTGGATCAGTGCATGAAAAATTGCCTCCTTACTATCAAAATAAAGATAGAGTGTACCCTTGGAAATCCCTGCCTTCCTGGCCACATCCATCATCCGCGCTGCACTGAAACCCTTTTCGGTAAAGAGTTCGAGCGCAGCATCGAGAATTTCTTCCGGACGCGCCTCCTTGCGCCGTTTCCAGCGACTGGAAGAGCCTGATGTATGACTACTAAGAGACATAAAAAAACCCATTAACTGACCAGACAGTCATTTAATCATGATAAATGACCCCTTGTCCAGTTAAATAGACAGTCAAAACATGAGGCTTTGCCCACCATGAAATTTTCACTTTTGTGCAGCTGGTCACAATACATAGATTGACCCAAAAAAATGAAGGGTATAGCGTGGAGTGACCGGTAAAAAAATACGCATGAAGCAAAACAAGAAATAAGGATTAGATAAAAAAGACCGGGAAAATGACTAAATCAAGGGAGAAAAAAATGAACACCCATAGCTATTCACGACTGTTAAAAATCACACTAATCAGTATCACCCTAAGCCTCACTGGCAACGCCCAGGCATTAACCAGCCAGGAACAATTTGGCAAGGCCGTCTACTTCGATAGCAACCTGTCTGAACCTGCGGGCCAGGCCTGTGCCAGCTGCCATGATCCAGCCACAGGTTTTGCCGAACCTGACCAGGACCTGCCCGTATCCGAGGGCGTGATCCCCGGCCGTTTTGGTGGTCGAAATGCACCCTCTGCCTCCTATGCCGTATTTTTTGAAGAATTTGATGCCAAAAATGTACGCGGTGGCCAGTTCTGGGATGGCCGTGCCGCCAATCTCACCGAGCAGGCAAAGGGACCCTTCCTGAACCCGGTGGAAATGAACAACAGCAGTCCCGAACAGGTTGTACAGAAGATTGCGGCATCAGCCTATGCCGATCTACTGGTTAGCGTCTGTGGCCAGGATGCCGCACTGGCTGAAAATACGGCGACAACCTATCACTGCATTGCCTCGGCAATTGCCGCCTACGAAGGCACAACTGAAGTGAATCCCTTTTCATCCCGTTATGATTGCGTAAAAGCCGGGAAGGAATCATTTAGTGCGGTCGAGGCACGGGGCTTTAAGCTATTTAAGGGCGCGGGTAAATGCAGTAACTGCCATAGTCTCGGGGGCAGAAAATCACCCGACCTGTTCATGGACCAGCGCTACCACAACCTGGGCCTGCCCAAAAATACGGACTACCCCTTTACCGGTAATGAGGCTACGGATCTGGGTGTCGGCGTGACGGTGAATGATCCAAAGGAATATGGCAAGTTTAAAACCGAACACCTGCGAAATATTGCCATGAGCGCACCCTATATGCATAACGGCGTGCTAAAGACATTGAAGGATGTGGTCCATTTCTATAACACACGTGACGTCCCCGGCTTATGGCCAGCGCCGGAATACCCCGATACCATGGATGGCAACTTCATGGGTGACCTGGGGCTGAATGATGCTGATGAAAACGCCATCGTAGCATTTATGGAAACCCTGACTGACGGTTATAGCTGTACAGCAAGGGCTCGTTAATTAAATAACCGTATTAAATATCTATAATAAAGGCACTCGATTTGAGTGCCTTTATTCATCATCCGACTTAATGCCCTTAAAAACAAACGATAGTTTGACCTGCATCAGCATAATCATTTTATTCCAGGCGTAGATTGACTCTATACGGAGCCATTGTCCCCCCATGTCAAAGGAGGTTCGTTATGTCTATTCCTAATACTATTAACACATACCTGAATAACCACCACGTAGGCTACGACCTGCTTACGCACCCTACAACTTATTCAAGCCAGGACACGGCCAAAGCAGCCCATGTGGACCAGGACCATATTGCCAAAGCGGTCGTTGTCAAAGATAGTTGGGGTTATGCCATGGTTGTTATTCCAGGCAACAACTGGATCAGGCTGCACGCACTTAACAGGGAAAGTAATCGTCTCTTCAGGCTGGCCAGTGAAACAGAATTACACAATTTATTTTTCGATTGTAAGATCGGTGCCATACCACCACTGGGCCAGGCCTACGGTATCGAGACCTATGTCGATGATCGCTTAAACTCGTTGGCCAATATTTATTTTGAGGCAGGCGATCATGAGCACCTGGTACATATCCATGGAAATGATTTCCATGAATTGTTTAAAGGGGTACGTCACGGCCACTTCTGCCATTGACCAGCAGTTCCCGGTGGTGATTTAAACCGATGTCTGACACGCACCCGGTACAGGCGCTGTTGTTTGACTATGGCGGTGTAATTGCAGAAGAAGGCTTTGCCAGTGGCCTGATGGCACTGGCTACAGAACAGGCACTCAGGGTCAACTTGCTTGATGAAGGCATGCAGAAACATGACTCTTTTGTTAGATTACGATTTTATGCTGAATTAAACGATTTTCTTTTGCCCTGGCAGCAACAAACAAATTTTCACCAGCGTTTTGAGCAAACACCATCGGTTAAGGATCTGATTGAGTCCGTAGGCATACCCCATACAGAAATCAGACTAATACTGGTTGACAGTAAGCCCGTTGATTTCAACTACGCAGTAAAGCATAAAGATCATATCAGTATTTATCCGGCCTTTAAGCGGCTGGATATCTCAACCATATCAAAAACACAACCCTCCCCACTAAGCACCCTCAGCTTCGTGCTGGATACACACCTGGGCAAGCTCGCCAGACACCTACGGATGCTCGGCCTGGACACAGCCTATAAAAATGACTTTAACGATGAAGAACTGGCTCATATCTCCGCCTGTGAACGACGAATACGCCTGACCCGTGATCGTAATTTATTAAAACGTAAAGTGATTGAACACGGTTACTTTGTCAGGGAGACTGATGCTGTAGCACAACTAAAGGACATAGTATTACACTTCAGGTTAAAACATAAGATCCAGCCCTTTAGTCGCTGTATTGTCTGTAATGGGCAATTACGTAGGATTGACAAAAAGCGTATTCAGCATCAACTGCACCCCATGACCAGGCAACATTATGAAGATTTCAAACAATGTAAAAACTGTGGAAAAGTTTACTGGAAAGGCAGCCATTACGTAAAAATGAACACGACTTTATCTACCATACTTAGTGAAACATAAGCGACCAAAAATATAATCATAATCCAGTTCTATTAGCAAACTCACAATATATTTTATAGCCTTTCAAGGCACATAGAAATACAGGTTATTTGTTGACAGGCATCAATATCATTTTTCAGACAATCATGTTATTTATGAAATATAACTACCCATATGCAGGCCAGAAAAATTATTCTTCTGGATGTCTGTTCCAGTAAATACTTCCCATAATGAGGAGAATGCCATGAATAGAAAATTAATATTATTGACACTGTCCCCCTGTCTGTTTTTTTCTCCGAGTATTTTTGCTAATGATGCCCTACTGACATTCGAAGAAATGGATCGTGACTCGAACGGTTATATTTCTTCACATGAAGCCAGGGCTAATAAAGATATCGCCAGAAATTTTAAACAGATAGACAATAATGGTGATGCAAAAATAAACCTTGCTGAATTCCAGGCGTACCGGGGCAAGGATCTAATGACACCACCTGAAGACATGGAAACACCTGAACCTGGTGCAGCGCCCTATTAAGAAATAATTCAGACTATGGGACAGTATTGGCCTGAACAGCAACCGGGTGTGGTTCAGGCCAACCCGGTAATCCATGTTAAATAATCCACACTATCTATTCAGGCATATATAAGGCCTGGCACGTCCTAAAATTGATCTGGCCATTGAATTTCCATATATTTATCCCCAACTGTAAAAATATTGTAGAATAGCCCCTTTCAACCCCGGAGAGAATCCATGTCGCAACAGCAAAGCCGCCTCGATCAAGCTATCGCGCTTATCGATGCCGCCAATAACGAAGACCCAAATAAAGTTACAGATTGCGAAGGTAAAGAATGGCCCAAAGAGCTGCTCTATTCACACCGCATGTCTGACATGCTGGAGCGATTTTCACCCAATGCCGATGATGAAGTAAAACTGGCCATCCGTGCGCAACATATCCAGCGCTGGAAATCCCCGCGCAGTGATTACCCAATGAATCGTGACGGCTATTTTCAGTGGCGTACCTCGCTGTATAAATTTCACGCCAACACGGCTGGCACGCTGATGCA
>Ga0224496_10000352_pt1 | contig 32880 bp, 58 predicted proteins | sample SF_Jul11_sed_USG_2_FD_168127 | JGI IMG/M metagenome (GOLD analysis project Ga0224496, IMG submission 168127) | Sediment microbial communities from San Francisco Bay, California, United States - SF_Jul11_sed_USGS_8_1 | ecosystem: Environmental > Aquatic > Marine > Sediment | place: USA...
GAAAAAACGTTTGTGTGTCAAAATTGGAAGGGGGGGTATTGATGAAAGGTAGAAACAAACTTCCAGTAGAACAAAAAAAATTAGCTGGAACATTTCGCTCCGATAGATTTAAAAATGGTTTACAGTTTACACAGTTAAATATTTGCCCTGACGCCCCTTTGTGGTTAGATATTTCAGCAAAGAAAAAATTTAATGAAGTTGCGTTGCTGCTAATAAGTAAACAAATGTTATACGATGCCGACATTCATTTACTGGCAATATTGGCAAAAGAGCTTTCTGTTTATGAAATGGCTTGCGCAGAACTTAAAACAAAAACAAAATTTATAATTGAAACAAAATCTGGATATAAACAGCCGAGTCCGTGGGTTGCAATAAGGAGTCAAGCTCAAAAAAATGTACGTGAAATTGGCAGCTTATTTGGATTGGACCCGTTAAGCCGTTCGCGTTTCAATATAAAAGATGAAAAACCGGAAGAAAACCAATTCTCAACATTATGAAATACTGCTCCATCGCTGAGAAATATATAAATGATGTTCTTAATGGCAATGTTAATGTTTCAAAATTAACAAAACTTACCTACATCCGCCAGATTAACGATTTGGAAATGGCGTCTGAAAAAGGATGGTATTTCGACAAAGAAGCAGCGGAGCGTATAATGAAATTTTTTAGTTTATTAAACCACACCAAAGGTCGACGTTTTGTAAACAAACCTTTTATACTAGAGCCGTGGCAATGCTCCATTGTTTATATTATTTTCGGTTGGAAGAAAGCAGATGGCACCCGAAGATTTTCAAAAACTTACACTGAAATACCAAAGAAAAACGGAAAGACTGCGTTTGCCGCTGGTATTGCTGATTTTCTTTTAGGCTTTGATGATGAAGCAGGCGCGGAAGTGTACTGCGCCGCCACTAAAAAAGAACAGGCAAAAATTTGCTTTTCCCAGGCGTATGATTTTATAAGTAAAAACACAAAATTAAAGGCACATTTAGGGGCAAAATTTGTAACGAATAATGTAAATATTCCATTGACTGGGTCTAAAATGGAACCTTTAGGCCGTGATAGTTTGGGACTGGATGGTATAAACCCATCGGCGGCGATTATAGATGAGTTTCACGAATGGAAAAACACAGACGTTTTAGATTCAATTGAGTCTGCAACAGTTTCCAGAGAACAGTCTTTAGTATTTATTATCACCACTGCCGGTTTAAATAAAACTTTCCCATGTTTTGAGTTTCGGGATTTTTGTATAGACATCCTAAAAGGCATAAAAGTTCAGGATGATATTTTTACAGTAATTCATACACTCGACGAGAAGGATGATTGGCGCGATCCACTTAACTGGGCAAAAGCCAATCCAAATTATAATATCTCAGTAATACCGGATAAATTAAGAGCAGAATGTGAGAAAGCAATTAACCAGGGTGGTGCAAAAGAGGTAAGTTTCAAAACAAAAAACCTCAACCTTTGGGTGGATGCCCCCACCGTTTGGATACAAGACGAGAAAATACTCGCCTGTAACTACGACACCGACCCCGAAAAACTAACAGGTAAGGAGTGTTACGGCGGCCTCGACCTCGCCAGCCACGTAGACATTAACGCCTTCGCCCTGTTTTTCCCAAAAATAAACGGGCGGGCAGCGGTTAAAATGTGGTATTTTATACCCGAAAGTAAGGTAACCGAGCGCGAGGACCGCGTGGATTACCGCCGATGGATAGCCGAGGGCCGTATAATTATGACCCCCGGCAACATTATCGACATCGACGAGCAGGTAAACCACATCTATAAAATTATAAAACAATACGACTGCCGCAACATCGCATTCGACCCGGCCAAAGCCTACCACGGAACCGTCCAGGCCTTACAGAAAAAAGGGCTCGACAAAATCCTCGACGAGTTTAACCAGGGCATCCGCTACATGAGCGAACCCATCCGCGAAATGCAGCGCATGGTAGAGGGCGCCGAAATCGACTTACTCGCCGACCCGGTCCTCCGCTGGATGTTCCGCAACGCCGTGGCCTACACCGACACCAACGACAACATTAAACTCGACAAAAAGAAAAGCCAGGATAAAATCGACGGGCTTATCGCGCTGGCCAACGCCATCGGCGGTTACATGAGCGGCGACAAAATAAAACCATACGAGAAACATTCATTAAGAGAAATAAATTTTTAAAAAACAATTATGAAACTACTTTCTTTAACCATTACTAAAGTCGACAGCACGAGCTTTTACAGGGCCAACGGCGTATTCGGCGACCTGCAACGGAAAATGCCCGACCTCCACATTACCAGCATGGATGTAAAAGACCTGCGCGACATGAACTGGAGCGACCTCAACCTGTTTGATGTTATTTTTATGCAGCGCCCTTACTCCAGTATTAACTACCAGATGGCCCGCTTTGTAAAAGACATGAACTTGCCCTTGTGGATCGACTTCGACGACAACCTGTTTGAAATACCCACCGACAACCGGGCCTTCGATACCTTCGCAAACCCCACCATCCGCAAAAATATTGAGGAAATTTCGAAGCTGGCCGACCTTATCACCACATCAACCGGCGAACTGGCAGGGGTTTTCAGTAAAATAAACCCAAACACGCAGGTAATCCCCAACGCATTAAACACCCAAATACTCCAGCCACGCCCAAAAAAACAAAATAATACGGTATTGTGGCGCGGCTCCGATACCCACCAGATGGATATTTTCTTTTATGCCGACCAGATGTTTGAGGCGCAAAGCACTTTTGCCGATTTTGATTTTATTTACTTCGGCTACAACCCCTGGATTATACCAGCCACCACCAATAAAAAACACATCAAAACCACCGACCCTATTATTTATTTCCAGCAACTCAACCAACTCGCCCCCAAAATTATGCAGGTGCCTTTGGTCGATAGCCATTTTAACCGATGCAAAAGCAATATCGCCTACCTGGAGGCCACCTATGCCGGCGCCGTTTGCCTGGTCCCAGACTGGCCTGAGTGGGATTTGCCTGGAACCGTCCGCTACAACAGCCCGGAGGAATACGCCGAAAAATTAAAACTACTCCTCACCGGCGGTATTAGCTTTAACAAGTACAACCGCCAGGCGTGGGAGTATATACTCGAACACCGCACTCTCGAAACCGTAAACACCCAACGCGCCGAATTATTAACACAGCTCACAGCCCACAGCCCACAGCTAAAAGCACAATTATTATGAGCATCCAACAATCAAAAATTGCCCACAAATACCTTAACGGTTTAAAAGGTATTGAAATCGCCAGATCGGCCACAACCAATTCTTAAAACAGATTTAAAATGAAGATAATAACCGACTACCCGGTGGCCAAAAGTTCGCCGGATCATATAACACCGAAAGGGGCGGTAAATGATAACACGCACTGCCCTGCGTTTGTGATAGAGGTAGAAAAATTATTCAAAACAAAAATAACCCTACTCGACCTGGGCTGCGCGGGCGGCGGATTGGTGGCCGACTTCCTTAACGCCGGGCATACAGCCGCGGGTGTTGAGGGATCGGATAAACCACGCGCATTAAAATTGGGCGAGTGGGAAAATATACCCAGTCACCTGTACACAGCAGATATTACAAAGCCGTTCCATTTTACCGCCGAAAACAAAAGGCAAAAGTTTCACCTGGTTACCGCGTGGGAGGTGTTGGAACACATAAGCGAGGCGGATATTAATACACTAATAAATACGATAAAAGAAAATTTGTATGCCGGTGGTTTTTTTATTGCATCGGTAGCCTGTTTCCCCGACCCGCCCTACCACGTAACCGTAAAACCAAAAGAGTGGTGGGCGCAAAAGTTTGAAAACGCAGGTTTTGTACCCGTTGAAACCGGAATAAAAACATGGCCACGAGCCGGATCATTCCATTTAACACTAAAAAAAGCAAAATGAATACCAACAATCTTCAACAACTTATCCAAAACCTACGCCGGGGCGACCACCTCGCCGTAAGTAAAACGGAATTTTTTAACGAAATGAACGTAAACATGCCCTACTGGTGCAACACTTTAAGCCTGCGCTGGCTGGTTTCCGTGGCCGATACCTACATAGACCACGGCACACCCACAGAGGCGCGCAACGCAATGGTAATATCAACCTATTTTAATATGGTGAAAATAGCCGATACCTCCCGGCTACTCAGTAACCCCTGCCGCGACATGCTCCCGCGCCTGCTCGACGATGTGGTGTTTATGTACGACGAGGTAAACAGCCTGAAAATTACAACCGACGATATGCCAAACATACTTTTTTACCGAATCAACGAGCTAATGCAACCCACCCCCGCGCTGCAAATGCTTTTCGAGGAAATCAAGCGCCGCCTGGCACACCATAGCCAAACCATGCAAATAGCAGGCTACCACAAGGGGTTTTATAATAAAATATTTTTTGAAGGCCGCCGAAATTATAAAAACGCATAGCATGTTAACAGGACGGCAAATACAAATGATGACTAAAACCGGGTTCGTTGATCTGTTTTGGTCAGACCTGAAAGCCCTGCAAAAAAGTAGCCCTGCCATAACACACGAGCAGGTTTACGAGCGAATGGAAACCGAATACACAGCAACCTTTAAGCAGCGCCGGTACGCTAATTTTAAAAGTTTCCGGGTGAGGAGGGATGAGTAGGTAACGTTGAGTACATGAACTGAATGCTGTTGAAATACGCAGAAAATTTGATACGAGTTATAAACCTTTAAAATCCGAGCGATGGAATTACAAAGACTAATTGATTATTGTGGGGAACAAATTAATGAAGGTAAATTAGATGGAATGGAATGCCCTGATTTAGATGAATGCCAAATTGAGATACAGGTATTTGAAAGATTAGCAGTTGAAGAAGTAATAAGAAGTGTGCGGAATGGCAAAAGCTCATACGAGAAATAGCATTTTGTTTATGTACATTGTTATAAATAGTAGCCGTCTGAATCCGCCTGTATAGATGCGCACCCTCGCGGCATGGGTAGGCACTGGATGAAAAGCTGACGAGTTTTACGGCTATTATTTTATAACGCTGAGTATATGAATTGTTTAATTAAAATTTAAAGAAATGAAAGTAGTAAACACATACATTGTAAAATACAAAGAAAGTTATGCTCCAAATGAATTAGCAATTTTGTTTGAGTTGGAAGATGGAACTTACATTGTAAAATATGAATGGTTTGAAAGAGAAAGAATTGAGCCAATAGACACAAAAATTGCGGTGTCTTTAATTAAATGATTTATATACATTGTTGTAAAATCGTTTTAATGTTTTACAACGACCTGTACAAGTTGCGTAATTTCCAGCGACCTTGATTAAATGTACTGCCGTTTCTGTTCTTTTTATTTTTAGGGAGGGTTTTTGTTTTAATGTTAATTCAATGTTAACACTAAGTAAATACTTAAATAAATATTGCAAAACACTTGCACGGTATTAAGTAAATGCTTATATTTGGATATAATTAAAAACAAACAAGATGACAACAACAGCAAAATACCAAGTTTCAAGTTTCGGAGAGCAAATCAAAGATGCAAACGACAAATTCAACACCAAAAAAGAAGCAATAAATTTCATGAAAAGAATGCACAGCTTTATGATTGAAATGGAAGCTTCAACATTCAGTTTAGCAAAACTTGAAATTGAAGATGGTGAAACTTACGAAATGCCAATACAAACAAAATACACAATTCATAACTACTAAAATTAACGGGGCGAAAGCCCCACTAAATTAAACTACATGAGTAATTCAGAAGCATATCCGAAAGCGTGGAAATATTTTGAAAAGAATGCAAGATATTTGGGAGAGAGTAACTACTACATAGTGCACCCAACTAATAGGACGCCCATTTTTACAGACACAGTAACTGAGTTGTTTGAGTTTGTTAAGGATATATTTTACCCAAATGAAAAAACTAATTAACATTATCGACACATCAAACTAGCTTAATATAATTCAGATTAACATGGATATTGAACAACTTAAAAAAGAACTCGGAATTACAAACGCTGATATTGCAAAGTTTTTTGATTTAACACCAATGGCTTATGCAAACTCATCAGCTAAAAAGAGATACGAACAAGCAATTTGCCGTTTCTATGCTTTTGTAAAAAGCACAGCGCGAGGGCAAAATAAAAAGAACTTAACCACTGACGTTGATTAAATGAAAGTATTATGCAGTTTGTACTTTGTTAGCACGCTGAAAGGTACGTTTTGCTTAAACTGCTTTTCTTATTTGCTTCAAAGTTTATTAGCAAAATGCGTGCTAACGGACAGCGGTTTGTAAAGTAGCGTGAAATACTCGCGAACCTGGATTAAATGTACTGCCGTTTCTGTTTTTAAAAATTTTGGGAGGATTTTCTTTATTGTTTTATTGTATATATTATATATATGATGTATATTTGATAAACTTTAAAATTATCCTATGAAAAAACTAATTGATATACCTGATGAGATTTTAACAGACCTTAAAATATTAGCCGCAAAAGCTAATAAAGACCTAAAGAATTATATACAAGATTTATTAGTTAGCCACGTAAAAAATAAAAAATGAAAGTAAAGATTATAATTCCAAATATTAATTTCCTTAATTTATTGGATTTTGAAGGATATACAGAAAAGGATGCCATTAACTTTACAAAAATTTTTTTGGAATATTGTGACAAAATAATTGATATTCCATATATACCACATCATAAAACATTAGTTAATTATGCGTCTTTCTCGAATATATTTGGATTTTCAAGCGAGTTTGAAAAAGCAATAAACTTGATTCAAGCTGAACAGTTATGGATTTCTTGCATTGTATTGTATTCTGAATATACAGAAATTCAATTAGAATATGATTTATAAAACGGGTTTAAAAAACCCGAAGCGCGTCGGCAATTTTTAAAAACCTACCACTGCCGTTAATTTGAAATTATGAACAGCTATTTTATAAACCGCATGTTACCCGCCGTATTTTTTTACGGTTGGTTTCGTGCGTTTGTAATTGGTTAATATGGCGGGTAACGGTGAGTATAAACGGTCGTTTTAATGCCGTTTATACATTGTTGTATGTCTGGTGCGACTTTAAAGCACAAACTTTAATTGTAAACACAGACCCTTTTTCTTCTTTTTTTGAGCGAGGGCAAATTAATTTGAAAAATTAAAATGATAGAACTAATACAAGGAAATTGTAATGAAGTAGAAATTAAACACAAATATGATTTTGTTATAAGTGATTTACCATACAATACAAATTTTGCAAAGTGGGATAAAAACGTAAAACCAAACGAGGTTTTTAATTTTAAGGCTAAAGGCTTTGTGTTGTTTTGTGTACAGCCATTAACATCTGAATTGGTTTTAGGTAACTTAAAGCAATATAGATATGATATTGTTTGGAGAAAGAACACCTATAAAAGCAACTCATTTAAAACAAGAGTTGGCAGACAACACGAAACTATTTTAATTTTTGGTAATTTGCCATACAATCCACAAATGGTAAAAAGAACCGAAACAGAAATGAAAAGATTAAACTATGAACAACGTAAAAAATATGCGTATAAAAACCCAAGTTCTGTAATAGATTTTGATGCAATAAATAACAGAAACGGAAGCAGAACAGGACACCCTTGCGAAAAGCCAATTGAATTAATGGAATGGATTATTAAAACCTACACTAACAAAGGTGATACAATATTAGACCCTTATATGGGAACAGGAACAACTGGTGTGGCTTGTAATAATTTAGGCAGGAACTTTATAGGTATAGAGCAAGATAAAGATTATTTTAACATAGCAAAAAAAAGGGTGGAAGAAAAAAAAGAAGAAAAAGAATTTAAACAACAAACTTTATTTAATGCCCAGACCTAAGCACTTGCATACAACGGTTTGGCTATGTTTAGGCTGGATTTTGAAACACTTAAATATCAAATATTATGGAATTTACATTAGAACAATTAACGGTTGATTTACCAGAACTGCCCAGCTTAAATATAGCTGATGTTACCAACCGTTTTATCAAAGAACAGAGCGAAAGGCAAAATGCTATTTTAGAAAAAGCAGTTCGAGAAAATGCAGTACCTCAATTAAAAGGTGAAATTACAAAAGGTAAGGTGCGCTGGCGTGGATTAAGAATGATTCAAAAAGGTGGTGTCGCTGATGGATTTACAGAAACTTGGATAGAGCAACGAGGCAAAAGGATTACACCTATTATCAGAAATGAATATAGTTATCAGCTTCCTTAAATGGTTGGTAACGGTGGGTGTTTGTTGCGTTACTTCCAGCTAATTAATTTGAAATACTACACTAAAAAAAATAAAAAAGGGAGGGATTTTTAAACCAATCTAATTTTAAAAACTATGTTAATACATGACCATTTTCAAAACTTTAAGGTATATCAGATACCAAAGGCGCAATTGATAATTGCAGACGTGCCTTATAATTTAGGTAATAATGCCTATGCTTCTAATCCTGCATGGTACAAAGACGGCGATAATTCAAACGGTGAAAGCGAACTTGCAGGAAAATCGTTTTTTGATACTGACAAAGATTTTAGACCAGCGGAGTTCATGCACTTTTGCAGCACAATGTTGAAACCTGAAAAGAAAATAAAGCAGGTTGAAGGTGAAAAAAGGCAAAAAGGCGATGCCCCTTGTATGATTTTATTTTGTGCTTTTGACCAACAAATGTATTTTATTGAACTTGCAAAAAGATACGGTTTGAATAATTATATAAACTTAGTATTTCGTAAAAATTTCTCTGCTCAGGTATTAAAGGCCAACATGAAAATAGTTGGTAATTGCGAATATGGATTAGTGTTATATCGTGAAAGGTTGCCGAAATTTAGGAACAACGGCAAAATGATATTCAACTGCATTGATTGGCCTCGCGATAACGAAAATGAAAAGATTCATCCAACACAAAAACCAGTCGAATTACTTGAAACGTTAATTAAAATATTTACAGACGAAGGAGATATTGTAATTGACCCGGTGGCTGGTAGCGGCTCAACATTAATTGCAGCCGAAAATACAGGAAGGAAAAGCTATGGTTTTGAAATAAAACGCAACTTCTTTAAAGATGCTGAAAAGTGGATTAAAGAAAATGAAATAACACAAAAAGAGTTAAAAACAATTGGTTATGCTAAAACAAAGCTAAACAAGGCACATGCAACTCTTTTCTAAAAGGTTTTGCAAAAACCTTGCGCGGGAGGGCTTTTATTTTTTGACTTATCAAGCTGAAATGTTGATTAAATGAAAGGTAATGCAATAAACACATTGTTACCTGCTGGCCTTAGTAAAATTGAAAAAACTAAGGCCAGAACACAGCTTAAAACTTCAATTTTTAGGCTTGCAGGTAACGGACCGATAAATACACCTTAACCAAAGACCAAAAACCATGCAATCAATAACTTATACCATTGAAATTAAGTGGGAAATCCGCGGGTTGGAACACTACGGATTTGGAACCGATAAAAACCTCTATAATCTGAAAACCGGGCGGCGCATTAAACAATGCTACAACTCAGGCAGCATTGGCTACTGGTTATCCAAAAAATTTATTACACTTAAAGCGCTGAAAACCAAACTATACAAACCAAAAAAAGAAACGCTCCCCTTTTAATATTTAAAAATACAACATTGTTGTATTGTTTACAACAAACAAACTCCCTTACTTTGTAAGGTAAATTACCTTACATGAATTTTATCGACAGGGCAATACAGTATGTGGCAGAAAAACGCGGCGTTTTTGTACAACCAAATGCCGACTATATACCCGATATTTCAGCCATTACGGCGGCGGGTGTAAGTGTAAACCACAAAAATGCACTCACTTTTACCGGCGCTTTCTCCGCCATTTCCACCAAAGCCGAAAATATGGCATCTTTGCCAAAGGCGGTTTTTAAAACCACCAAAACAGGCAAGGAAACCGACAAAAAACACCCCGTTTACAGCCTTATCCACTACCAACCAAACCCCATGATGACTGACTTTGCCTTTTGGGAAAAAGTCGAGGCCGATGTGGCAGGATGGGGCAACAGCGTGGCGGTAATTGAATTTAGTAACAAGGGCTACCCAAAAAATTTATGGCCGGTTGATGCAGATAATTACCAGATTATAAAAAGTAATCGCGAACTTTTTTATAAGGTAAACAGCGGCGATTTTGCAGGCACTTACCCATCCTCCGAAATTTTACACTTTAAATATTTCTCAAAAGACGGGATTAATGGCATCGACCCAATATCACTGGCAGCCGAGGCCATCGGCATTGGTATTGGCGGGCAACAGTTTGCAGCCGATTATTTCGCCACAAAGGGAAAGATGCGCGGCGTTTTTGAAATGGATAACGAGCTGGGCGAAAAAGAATATAAACAATGGAACAAACGTATGGCCCGCACAAAAGACCACGCCACCCCATTGCTGGAGTACGGGATAAAATACAAAGGCATTTCGGTTTCACCCGACGCCGCCCAGGCAATCCAAAGTCGTATTTTTAGCATACAGGACGCCTCCCGCATTTGGAAGGTCCCCGTTTCGCTACTGGCCGAACACAGCCACTCCACTTTTAGCAACACCGAACAACAGGATATCCAGTTTGTAAAATACGGCCTCCGCCCGGAATGTAAACGTTTCGAAACCGAACTCGAAACCAAACTTTTTACCGGCGACGAGCGCGATGTGTACGAAGTAAAATTTAACCTGGAGGGATTACTCCGCGGCGATGCAAAAACCCGCGCACTGGTTAACCATTACGCCATACTTGACGGCTATAAAACCCGTAACGAAATACGCCTGATGGATAATTTAAACCCCGCACCCGGACTCGACGAGTTTTTAGTCCCACTTAATATGACCACACCCGAAGCCTTACAAAACGCCATAAAAGACGAAAATAATAAATAAAAAGGTATGGAAAACAGGAAGTTTACAATCGGGAAAGTAAGGACATTCGACCGCAAAGTGGCCGAGGAAACCCGCCAGATTGATTTTGTAATTTCAGACGAAAGCCGCGACCGCCACGGAACCATTATACCATTAAACGCATGGAAGTTGCAAAACTTTAATGCCAACGGAATTGTGGGCTACCAGCACGACGTTTACGGCGACGATTTTTTAACCAAAGCCGACCCCGACGATGTAATCGGTATTGGCGAGGCATTTACCGAAGATGGTAAACTGATTGGCCGGGTAACCTTCGAACCCGCCGAAATTAACCCAAAAGCCGAGAAAATATTTCAAAAAGTATTACACGGCACCTTAAAAGCCACATCGGTTGGTTTTTACGAAACAAAAAAAGGCGCCTGGGGCGAAAAAGAACAGGCCCGCGACGGCGCAACACCCACCTACTTTTTTGGTGAGGTAGAGTTACTGGAGTTTTCCATCGTAAACATCCCGTCGAACCCCGCGGCATTACGCCGCAAACTGGAGGAAAAAACACTGGCCGCCGACCTGGAGGAAACCCGCCAGCAACTTTCCACCGCACAACTCGAAATTGCAAGCCGCGATATAACCATTGCCAGCCTTAAACAAAACCTGCGAATCGCAAAAATGAGAACGGCCTTCAAAGGTCAATAAATTAAAGTTAGTAGTATGAAAAAGTCTGATGAATTGAAACAAAGGCTGGCTACTTTGGAGGCCGAAAACAATGAGTTGGTTTCTAAAGAAAGCCGCAGCGTTGAGGAAAACGCAACAGTCGACCAGTACATCGCCGATCGCGAAGCACTGGAAGCTGAAATCGATCGCGAGGTAAAACTCGAAAAAGTAAGGTTGCTGGTTGCTGCCCGTAACGGTAAAACAATCTCCAACGAAGATGCAAAAGAATTGAAAAATTATTCCTTTGCAAAAGCCATCCGCGAAACCATCGCCGGTAATTTAACCGGGCTGGAAAAGGAAATGCACGAAGAAGCACTCCGCGAAAATCCGGGCGTTGAGGGTATTGGTGTACCATCCATCATTATCAACCCCCGCGCCGCTTTGGGCGCTGCCAGTTCGCCGGTAATTTCTACCGACACCACGGGGTTTATTGATGCACTCCGCGCAAAATTGGTTTTGGCCGGTGCCGGAGCACAATTTTTAAGCGGGTTAAAAGGAAACATTTCTATACCGAAAAAAACCACAGCAGGATCGGCCACTTGGGAGGGTGAGGTTGATGCATCGGCTGATGCAGGTATGGTTTTAGGATCGGTTACCATGAGCCCAAAACGTTTGAGCGCTTTCCAAACATTATCAAAACAATTACTGGTCCAAAGCGCCTACAACGTAGAGCAGATTTTGCGTAACGACCTGATTACCGCCATACAAATTGGCGTAGACTCCGCCGGTATTAACGGCGCCGGATCGGCTACCGTTCCAACAGGTATTTTAAATTATTCGGGCATCGGATCAGTGGCCGGTGGTACAACCGGAGCGGCACCAACCTATGCAAACATCATTAACCTGGAGCGCGAAGTAGCGGTCGACGATGCCGACATCGGCGCGCTGGCTTTCCTTACAAATCCAAAAGTAAGGGCAAAATTAAAAGCCACAGCAGTGGGTACCGACCAGCGCATGGTTTGGAGCGATAACGGGAACAACCTTTTGGGCTACAATGCCCATGTAACTACACAGGTACCATCCGACTTGGATAAAAGTACCTCCACCGGCGTTTGTTCCGCCATCATCTTCGGAAATTTCAACGAACTGATAATTGGCCAGTGGGGTGGGTTGGACATTGTTGTCGATCCTTATACCGCTGCCAGCAACGCACAGGTAAAAGTGTACATCCACTCTTTCTGGGATACATTAATCCGCCACGCGCAATCTTTCGCCGCAATGAAAGACGCGCTGACTACTTAAAAAATAGCTATGAGCCACGAGCCATGAGTTTGATACTCATGGCTCAAAGCCCAAAGCCCAAAGCAAATTAGTATGAAAATTAAATTCTTACGCCCCGTGCAGGGTTTCGCCTACTTCGAAAACGACATCGCAGAAAACCTGCCCGATGAAAAGGCTGGAATGTTGGTATCCAAAGGATGGGCGGTACTGATACCTGAAACCGAGGGCAACGCAAACAAACTGCCCGAAGATATACCCGCCCGCGAGTTATTGTTTGAAAACGGTTTGGAAACATTAACCGACGTAAAAAACGCCCTGCCAACCATCACCGATTTAAAAGGAATTGGCCGCAAAACCGCCAAAGACATCGAAAAATATTTAACAGGCCAAAGCTCATAGACCAAAGCTAACAAAAATGGAAAGCACAAAACTAATATCAGCAACCCGCACCGAAAGCCCGGTCGACCTTACCGGCTTTAAAAACCACATTGGGTTTAGCATTGCCGATGCCACGCGCGACGAAAGTTTTACACTTTTGCTCGACGCCGCCACCGACGAGGCCCAAAGCTATTCGGGTTTACAATTGCTGCCCGCCATTTTTGAGCTACAGTTAAACGAATACAAACAGGTTGTGCTATTCGACATCCACCCGGTTACAGGTATTAACCAGGTGAAGTATTTCGATGCCAGCAACGAGGAGCAAATCCTCGTTTCCGGCACCGATTACTATTTTAATGTGGATGCCAACCCCGCAGAGTTACACTTTATAAACGAATTAAATATATACCCCTACCGCACCGACGCCATTGTGGTAAACTTCGGCGCTGGGTATGCCAGCGCGGCAAAAGTGCCGCCACTGGTTAAGGCAGCCATTTTACTGGCCGCCGCAAATATGTATGTAAATCCTGCCGACTCGGTAAGGGTACTCCCCACCGCCTCGCGCAATTTACTCCGCAATTACAGAACGCATAATACATAAAAATACAGGTTTAGTTAGGTTTAGGTTTTAGGTTAGGTTAATGTGGGGCCGTGGTGGTTCGCGGCTCCACTCTTTTAAAAAGAAAAACAGAAGTGAAAAACGAGAACATCAACATAGGGAATTTTAACGAGCCAATCACCTGGCAGGCGCCCACGCTTACCACCGCCGCAAGCGGGCAGAAGTTACGCTCCTTTGCCGATTATAAAACCGTTTATGCCGATGTTTCACCCCTTACCATAAACGAGGGCGAAGTCTCCGCCCGCATCCAGTACGCCGAAACCTACGCTTTTACCACCCACTACGACGCGGCCATTAACAGCCGCTACCAGGTAAGATACAACGGCGAAAGCTACAACATTATAAAACTCGAAACACTGAATTTAAAACGTTTTACACGGGCCACGGCCACAAAAATAGTACAATAAAATGCCGGTACAGGAATATGAAATAACAGGCGCAACGGAACTCCAGCAAATATTTGCACAGTTACCGCTTAAATACGGGAAAAAGCCCATACAGGCAGCCTTCCGTAAGGGCGCGCGTATTTTTACCACAGCATTAAAAAGCAACACACCAACGGCAAGCGGCGAAACAAGGCGCTCCATAAAAGTAAAAGCGCTGCGCGGCGCAGCCATCACCGTCGGCTTTTCGGGCTCAAAGGGAAACATGCCCGGCTATTTTAAAGCCTACTGGAGCAACTACGGAACCCTGGCACTCCGCAACAGCGCACACAAATTTAAAAAAAGCCGCAAACCAAAATCCGCCGGATGGGATGGCGGTATCCGCGCAGGCGGTTTTGTAGAGGAAAGCTGGGAACAAACCAAAAACCAGGTGGAGCAAAAAATCACCGCCGAAATAGAAACCGAAACACGTAAATTTTTAAACAAATACGCGGTCAAATGATATTAGATGCACTCTATACAACAATCAACCCGGTACTAAGCGCCCACCCGCTTATCGGCGACATAGAGGCCGCAACGCCCTTTTGTATGTTTAAGGTAACGCCCGAAATACTGCGCGACAAAACAGGCATAATCGGTTACAGCCATCTGGTGGAAATCGGCATTGTCGACCGCGAAATTACAGACATTAACACCTACACCACAGGTGTAACCGCCGCCATTTTAGCCATCACCGGAACCGTAAACTCAACCATTTTCGAGGGGGTAATGCACACCGACGAAAGCGGCATTTATTACAACGATGCCGACCAGGTTTATATGAATGATTTAGAGTTTAGGATATTCACTAAAAACAGATAAGAGATGAGTTTAGCAAAAGTTTTAGGATTCAACATCCGGTCGAAATTTAACGGAAAATATTTGGCTGGGGTAACCAATCACTCTTTTAATTTGGAACCCAAATTAAAAGACTCGATTATGAAATCGGACCAGGGCAACAAACAGCAGGAGGTCGATGGCCGCATTGTAACGTTTAATGCCAGCATGTACATAATGAAAGACGCCACAGGCAGCGCCTCGGGTACTTATATGGACATCGGCGACATCCGCGAAACCGTGGCAGCAGGCACAACCGGCACCTACGAATACGGCGGAAACATACAGGGCGACCACCTGGTTACAGGTACCTGCCGCATGGTAAAACTCGGCGAAACGACCGACAGCGAAAACTTCGGCACCGCCTCGGTAGACTTCTCCGAAATAGAAGGAACCGGCGGATTCGGGACACAGTCGTAAAAACGGGATTTTGGGATTGTCGGATAATTAGATTTTTAAAAAATCCAAAAATCCAGTAATCCAAAAATCCAGCAATCCAAAAAAATGAAACACGACACCATCGACATAAACGGCGCCACCTACCGGGTAGAATTTAACTGGAACGCCACCGTAGATTTCCTCGAAACCGAGGGCTTAAATTTAACCGACGCCGACAGCCTCGACAATTTAAAGCCTTCGCAAATTACCTCGCTTATTTACGCCGGGGTAAAAGAGGGTGCCCGTATGGAGGCCAAAGATTTTCCCTTTACCGTGAAAGACTTTGGCGCAGCGCTGGGTTTTGCCGAGGTTGCCGCTTTGCTCGAAATTTTTAAGGCCCACACCGCCGTAAAAACAACAGCAAAAAAAAAGACGAAACCGTTTTACCGACGGAAATAAATATCGACTGGTTTTTGGGTTTGGCAATCGGGGTGCTGCACATGGCCCCCGACGAGTTCTTCGAAATGCGTTTAAAACATTTTTTCCTGAAGTTGCAGGAATACAACCGGAACCGCGAAAGCGAAATTAAAACAAACTCCGAATTGGTGCGACTGCAAACAACGGCATTAATAAACATCCAGCTAAAGCCGTCTGATAAAATTACCCCGCAACAGCTTTGGCGCTTCCCCTGGGACGAGGAAACAGAGGTAGCCAAAAAACTTGCACAACTAAGCGCAAAGGAACTCGGCGAGGCATACGGCGAATTTATAAACAAAAGCAAACTGTAACATGGCAGAACAAATTACAAATTTAAAGGTAAGGTTTGGCGCCGACACCACCCAGTTTAAAAAGGGGATGAACGACGGAAAACGCGCCGTGCAAACCTTCCAGAAAGATGCCGGAAACGCCATCGAACGTTTTGCCAACCAGTTTGGGGTTTCGCTGGGACCCCTGCGCGGGGTGTTAAACAGCTCTACCGCCGCCACAAAAGGTTTGTCGGCAGGGATGAAAGGCGCCGCAGCATCCACAAATATATTCTCAACCGCATTAAAACTATTTAAAATTGCACTGATCTCCACCGGCGTCGGCGCTTTGATCGTCGCCCTGGGTACACTTATCTCTTATTTTACCAACACCCAGCGCGGGGCAGACAAAGTTAAAACGGTAATGACAGGTTTTAAAGCGGTGATTAATGTATTAATCGACCGCCTGAGTATGTTTGGCGAGGGCCTGTTTAAAATATTTACCGGCGATTTTAAGGCGGGGTGGGACACCCTAAAGGAATCGGTTAAAGGGGTGGGAGATGAATTAAAAAACGAGGCCATCGCCGCCGCAGGTTTGGAAAAGGCCCGCCAGAAATTACGCGACCAGGAAATCTCCTTAATCGAGGTACAATCCGAGCGAAACAAGGAAATTGCCAAAGCCCGTTTACTGGCAGAGGATGAAACCGTGGCCGCCGACAAACGGCTGGCAGCCATGCAGCGGGCACAGGCCTTGGAACAACAAACCCTGAACGAAAACAAGGAGCTGCAAAAAGAGCGCATCCGCATTATGGAGGAGGAGGTGGCACTCGGCGAAAGTACCGCCGAAGATTACCGGATGCTGGCAGAAGAAAAAGCTAAAATAAACGACATTGAAACCGCCAGTTTACGTTTACAAAAACGACTGCAAACCGAAATAAACAGCCTTACCAATGAAATAGAAAGCGAAACTGCCGCCCTTATTAAATTGCGCGAAGCCGAAACAGCAGGCTTTAAACCCGTGGAAAGCCAAACCGCAAAAATTAGTGTGGAGCTCGATACCAAAGGACTTGAAACCGACAAACTCCTCGCTAATTTAAAACCCGCACTCGACCAGGCAAAAGGGGTGGTACTCGATTTTGCAGATACATTTAACAACGCCTTCGCAGGTTTGGCTGTTGGTTTCTCCGAAAGCATCGGCGCCATGATTTCCGGGGCCGAAGGTTTCGACGACCTGGGAACGGTTATTTTAAGCAGCCTGGCCGATTTGGCCATACAGGTAGGTAAAATTGCCATCGGCGCCGGTATTGCAGTTCTCGGAATAAAGCAGGCTTTAATGAGTTTAAACCCGGTGGTGGCCATTGCAGCGGGCGCCGCGTTAATCGCAATCGGTAGCGCAATAAAAGGCTCATTAAAAAGCGCAGCAAGCGGCGGCGGCTCCGCGGGTACCTTCACCGGCAACGCCGGGGTGTACGACAGCCGTGGCACACAAACCATAAACAACAGCACACCGCAAACCGCACCGCAACGGGTGGATGTAAGGGTAACGGGTGAGTTTATACAACGTGGTTCAGTGGCAGTGGCCACCATTGCCGAAACCGCCAAACGAAGCAGGTACAACTAATGGCAGCGCAAATAAAATACCGTTTGGAGGCTTACAGCAGCAAATACCGCGATGTGTACCGCGTAGATATACTGGAGGAGGGCTACACCGGAGCCGTAACACGCAAAAGTATTGGCGGCAACAAATTGCGCTTTAATAAAAATACGGGGGCGGTACAACACACCTCCCTTACCATTTCCATACAAAGCGACAGCAACTTCGAGTACATCGGTTTTTTCCAGTACGACAACCGCCGCTACCCGGTACGGTTATATAAAAACGACGTACTAATCTGGAGCGCTTACCTGGTGGCCGAAAGTTACAGCGAGCCCTACCAAAACCCGCCCTACGATGTGGAGATTGTTGCCACCGACGGCCTCGGCCTGTTGGAAGATTATACCTTTAGCAACGGAGGGATGCAAAGCCGACTGGAGGCAATTATCCATTGTATAAGCAACCTGGGGCTGGAGCTGGAATACGCCATCGCCGTCGATTTTTACGAAGACAGCATGAACACCGCCCGCGCCATGCTCGACGAGGCCAAATTTAACGGCGATATTTTTGAGGGTGAAAAATGCAGCGATGTATTAAAAAAGCTCCTGCCATTTGGTACCATACTCACCCAGCAAAACAACCGCTGGCTCATCCGCCGCCCCTTCGAGGACGCCGAAAAAACCCACCACGTTTACAGCGCCGCGGGTGTTTACCAGGAAACCATAACGGGAGAAGCGGAGTTATCAATGGGCGACGTTAAAAACGGCGGGGTGTGGCCCCACGGGATGCCTCTGCTTACAATGGAACATGCCTGGCAAAATGCCATCATCCGAAAAATATACGGGCGCACCGACAGCTTTTTTAAAAACTACGATTTCCAGCGCCTAAAAGAATACTGGACAGACCCCAACGATATACTCAGAATTTACCAGATAGCCGATTTAAACTACGCGCAGTTAATTGGCTACACCGCCCCCGGCTCCAACCAATACGTGAGCCAGAGCATTAGTGTGGCCAACTCGGTAAACAGCGGCGGTGCTTTTTACTTCGAGATAAAATACGACGCCCTGGGCGCCCAAAACTCCACCGCCCTGGCAGTGGGCAGCGGGATTACCCTAACCGTTGAAATGATGCTCCGCCTTTACAACGGCCAGCAAACCTATTATTTAACCACCGACGGGTGGACAGAAAAAGAGGAAAAGCTTTCGTTTACCTTCACCAGTACCGTTGGCTCACCCGTTTGGAAGGACTTAAAAATTATTACCAACAGCATACCCATCGACGGCACAATGGAGCTGCGTTTGTACCGCATAGAAAAAGCCACATCTGGCAACCCGCGGAACCGCCCACGCATTGCGGGGGTTACTTTTGCCGCCATAAAAGTATATACCGCCGACCTGGCCGCCTACCCCGATACCGAAGATGTAACCGTGGAAATCCGCGACAACGCCGCCGACAGTAATGGGGTGATTGAATTAATGCCGGTTGATTTGCCGGCCATACAGAACGCCCGCCTGTTTTTCGACAACGGAAACTATACGGGAACAACCGGAGCTTACGAGCTGGCTACCCTATGGAGCAACAACAGCGACATAGCCCTGCCACTGGAAAAGGTAATTGAAAACCAGTTATTGAGGTATTACGGCCAGCCGCGGCACCGTTTGTCGGGCTGCGTATGGCGCGGCGAGGGTTTACATTTAAACGCCATTGCTAAACACCCCATTAATTACAACCGGGTTTTTGTGTCCGACGGCGGTGAGTGGAACATACTCGACGACACTTTTAACATTAACTGGGTAGAAATACCGGGCACAGCCACAGAATCACCAGGCGATCCGTGGATTTTAGAGGACGGCGTTTGGGGCGACGATGGCGAAATCTGGAAAGACGGCGAAGGCTGGGAAGATGTAAATCAAAACCTATACGAGATAGAAATCGACGGGCTTGTGGCAGGCGAGCAAATAAATATTACCAGCCTTACGGGTATTGTATCCGGCGACATAATTACAGCAGTTTCTTTTGTGGAAGTTATTAAACCAGGCTCGCCGGATAATTTAGGGGATAAGCTATTTTCAGACACAACGGAAATCACCAGCTACCCCCACGAGTTTACAGGAACCAGCTTATTTTTTGAGGTATCATCCCTGCACATGGTATCTTTTAATACATCGTTTACGGTGATTCTTTCGGGCGTTGAAAAAACAGTACAATTAATAATAACACTATGAAAAAATTAAAATTAACCCTGTTATTTAAAGGAAAAATAAAACCCGCGCTTTTACTTTTTACGTTTTGTTTTCTCCTTTCTACCTCCTTCGCCCAGCAGCAAGTAATTAACAACGGCGAAACGGGGCTGGTGGTCCGAAATAAACTCAACGCCATGTTTGAGCAGATTTACGACAACCTGGTAAACATCCAGTTCAGTGCCGACGGGGTTACCAGCTGGCACGAAGTTTACGCCCCCGCCGATAACTATTTCCGCACCACACAAGACCTCGGCGTTACCTGGGGGCTGGCAGTTGAACTGAGCGCCTCCTTTGTGGTACAATTCAGTGCCGATAACATTACGTACAGCAACAGCTACACAGAGGGCGACGATTATTACCGTTTTTCCACAAACAACGGCGTTCTGTGGAGCCCCGGCATTGCCATTACCAGCGAGGGGGTTGGCGATGTAGTCGGACCCGACGGCGCCATTGCCGAAAACATTGCCACCTACGACGGATCAACAGGTAAATTAATCCAGGACGGCGGGTATAGTATTGCAACCATACTGGCCGCAGGAAATAAAACGCATGTTGGTGATGTGAGCGGTGACTCGGTTTTAACTATTGGCGCCAACAAAGTAAACGAAACACACATGGACTGGGGAACCGGCACCGACGAAATAAATGCAAACGATTTACCCATCGAGGACACGGCGGGAAACTTCACCGCCACCAATACCGAGCAGGCATTAAAGGAACTGGCAGAAGCAGGGACAGGTACCTCCACCGACATTTCGGGCATCCGCGACACCCTACAATTACACCGCGACAGCCTTTTACTGGTTTTCGATTCGCTTGCCGTACACCGCACCGCCATAAATTTAAACACAGCAAAAATAACTTTCCCAGGGTTTACGGATTTGGCTACTGATTATAGTTTTACCGATGATACCGGAACCGATGACCAAACCGCTGCCGAGGTAAACATTACCGATGCAGGAGAATACTACACAGGCACCGAAGTAGAAACAGCCTTACAGGAAATAGGGGCAAGCATAGCCAGTGGTGGCGATGGTTGGGGTGCTGATACCGTAACCACCGACATTACCCTGTTGGGCGATGGAACAGGCGGAGACATCTTAAAAATAGACACCACCGTAATTGCAACCCCAAACGACATAGCCGTAGCCGTAGCCGCCGTAACCCCCAACGCCACACACTCCGGCGAAGTTACCGGAGCCACCGCCTTAACCATTGCCGACGACATTATAGAATATGCCAACCTTTCGGTAAACCTTACCGATAGCCTGGTAAACAATACACTAACCTGGGATATTAGCGGCAAACCCTTAATTTATTGCACCCCCAGCACCGGAACGGTGGCATTTTCAAACCCACAGGTAAACAAAAGCATAACCATAATATTAACACTTTCTTCGGCAACACTTACATGGCCCGCCACCGCCAAAATTCTGGACGGTTCGGCAACCCTGGCAGATGGAACATTTTTCATTTATATACATTGTATTTCCACATCAATTTTTACAATATCAATAACCAAAGAAGCCGCATAAAATGAAACGATTAACAATTTTATTATTTATAGTAGCAACCTTATTTAGTTGTGAATGTGATAGCCAGGTGCCGGGTATTGGGGGTACGCCATTTATCGCGGGCGGCGGTGGAGCAAGTACAATGTCTTTCGTCGGGTATTCGTCGGTATATGTGCAAAGTAATTTAACAGTAACTATAACAGCACCCGACAACATAGAGGCGGGCGATTTACTAATCGCTACTTTTTCTAATTCAGAGAACGGTGCAAACACTATAACAGGAGTACCAACGGGGTGGACTTTAGTAACTCAATTACTAACTTCAAGTGTTTTGTGTTCATATACTTATATGAAAACGGCAACGGCTTCTGAACCGTCCGATTATACATTTACTAAATCATCAAGTTTTTTTGGTTATTGGGCGGTAGTCTGTTCTGTTTTTCGAGATTCAGAAACAGGAACGTGGGCGGTTGCAGACACAGCCACAAATTACAGTAATACTGATGTGTACACAAGTGGCGCCGTAGATTGCGCCGACAATTGCCTTTATTTATTTTCTTTATGTGTTGACGGAGCTAGAACGATAGATACACCCCCGTCCGACATGACAGAAGTATACGGAGTAACAGGGGTTGCCTCAAATTTTACTTATTATTCTTTTCAAAATTCAGAAAGTGGAATAACTAAATCTATTACATCAGATAGTATAGACGAAGCGCACACTATGGCGGTGGTAATTACTCATAACTAAATACATTTTAAAAATGAAACATATATTGCATATACTACTAATTTTTCTTTGTTTAACAGGATTTGCACAAAGAAAACATTTAATTATAGATAGAGAGATAATTAAATCAGGTCTACCCGAAAAGTTTACAAGACCAAACGGCCAAACTATTTACGGCGGTTATAAAGCCCTAACCGATTTACATTTTATAGACGGCTGGCGCGACGAAGTACGCCCGGAAATTAACCCCGCCTTACAATATTACGGCCCGCGCTATTATAATGCTGCCATGGATGCCGTTACATGGCCGATAATAGATAAAACCATTGAAGAACTGGCAGAAGAAAAAGAAAACCTACTTCAAAGCATTGAACAGGATTTTGATATTTTAGCCATAAAACAGCTATTAATTATTTTAACAAAAGATATTTTAAACGCGCCAGAAATTACCGCCGAAACCATAAACGCCATTGCCACCATTTACCCGCAATATAGAGCAGACAAAAGCTATCTATTAAACGATGTTTTTGTATATGAAACGGAATTGTACAGGGTAGTACAGGCGCATACTTCACAAAGCGACTGGAACCCAAACACCACCCCGGCATTATATACCAAATATACACCACCGGTCCAGGTGGCCGAGTGGGTACAACCCACAGGAGCGCAGGATGCTTATAATATTGGGGACAAGGTATTGTTTGAGGGGAAAACCTACACAAGTCTGATAGATGCAAATACGTGGTCGCCTGCGACTTACCCCGCAGGATGGCAAGAAATATAAATTCACTTAAAAAATAAAGTTATGAGAAAATTATTTTTAAAAGTATTGTATGTGTGGTTGAGATTAATTGTGGTAGAACGAACCGTTTCACGACCAGACATAAAAGACCACCTGGAGGGCGGAAAAATTATTTCGTTGGTGGTTACACTCCTTACGCCCTTTCTTTCCCTTATTACCGAATATTGGCATGTTTACTCCCTGTTCACCGGATGGGTTACAGCAGCCTTACTCGGGTTGTTATGGGAAGGTTACCAAAAGAAAACGGGTAGAGGTACAGCCGACTGGTCAGATTTCAGGGCTACATCCAGGGGCGGTATGATAATGAGTTTCCAGTTAGGGGGAGTTATCGTTGCCGTATACTTTATACAAAATTTAATTAACACCCTATGATAACAGATGCAGACATATTAGGCTCCACCCGGCAGGGCATGTATGAGGTAGTATTGTTTGGCGAAAAAAAGATCGCAGAAAAACACACCCACCCGGATATCGTGGATGCGTTGTGGTTAATAGATGGGGAGTTCTGGCCGGGTGAATTGCTGGATAAACAAAAGGAAATATAAATTTTAAACGAATATTATGGACGCAGTTATTATCACATCGATGGGGAGCCTTATGTCAATATTGCTTTTTATTATCGGCTATTTTTTGAAAATGCAAATAACGGTGATAGAGGAATTAACCGTCTCTGTAAACATTTTGTCGCGCACCGTGGCGGTATTGGAAAACAAGACGGAAAACTCAATGCTAAATTGCGACATAAAACACAACACAATCGATAGTAGGTTGAAACGGCATGGGGAGCGTTTGGATGTAAACGAAAAAGAGATTGCTATTTTAAAAGAAAAAGTTAAATGAGTGATTTATTAAAAATAGCATTGAGCCAATACGGGCAGGAGGAACGCCCTGGAGATAAGAACAACCCAACGATAGTTAACTATTCTAAGGAGTTGGGAAAGGGTTTTGAACGGGTGAACGATGATGAAACGCCCTGGTGCAGCATTTTTATAAATTGGGTTTGTTTAAAGGCAGGTGTGGAACGGTCGAAAAGTGCATCGGCACGTAGTTGGCTTAAGGTAGGTGAAAAGGTTGAACACCCGGAACCGGGCGACATTGTGGTTTTTATTAGGGGAAATAACCCGGCACAGGGACATGTAGGTATATTTATTTGCAAAAACAACCGACATGTAACCGTATTGGGCGGCAACCAGAATAACCGGGTCCAAATAAGCGAAAACTACCTTTTGTCGAGCGTACTTGAATACCGGAGATTAAAGAAACTAATTACTTAAAAGATGGAAGATATAATATTATTAGCCTACACACTGGGAGTTGCATTAATTATACTATACAAGGTCTTGGCATGTTGGCGCGATGTTAAACATTAAAAATTAAGAAAATGAAACAGTTTATCAAAGAAATGCTGTCGGGTTCTGACGATACCTCTATAAAGAGAGTGTTGGCTTTTTTATGCTATATCTGGTACTACGGAATATATGCAACAACCTATTTTGGTGAGTTGAGTACAACCCAAATAGAAATGTCGAATAATATTTTCTATATGGGTGGTGCTTTGATACTGGGGACGATGTTTGAGAAATTTAAGTTTAATTCCAAATGAAACAGCTAATTATATTCATATTTGCATGGTCGTTAACAAGTTGTTTGACTGTTAACCGCATCCAAAAAAACTGCGACAAGTTTGCAACGGTTTGTGTGGTCCCGGTTAAAACCGTTATCCAGCGAAAAGACACTACCATTTACCTGGAGCGTAAAATCCCGGTACCAATACCTGGCGACACGGTACGAATAGAAATACCCGTAATGGTTAAGGGTGAAAACAACCAGCCCGTAATACGGCCTCAAATTTCCATTAAACCAATTTACCGGGAAAGCGAACACATTGTATTAACGGCAAAAATAGAAAACAATAAAATACTGGCCGAGGCAAGGTTAAAGGAGGGGTTTGTAATTGTTTCCATCGAGGACACCATCACCATAAAAGATGCCATTGTAAATACAACCACCGAAAACAATATAATACAACCCCCGTTTAAATTCATTCCCAAATTATACAAGTTTACATTTTGGTTGTTTTGGTCTGAAATGTTGGCCATTGCCTTACTGGTTGTCTGGAAATTAAAAGGGGGAGTTATTAAAAAAATATTAAGGTAAAAGTTCCCTAATTCGTTCCCTACAAAAATAAAAAACGCCGTAAACACAAGGCTTACGGCGCTTTTTATGTACCCGGGGCGGGACTAGCCCACACGTAATCAAATACATGAAACCCCCGTGTTTATTACACTTTTCAATTTTAATTATGTTTAAAAGTAAGTATTATTTGAATAAAATTACCTAAAAAGTTCCCTAATTCGTTCCCTAGTTGTATCTTTGTTTTTTAAAACAGAGCCACATGTTTTACCTCAAAGATAAGAAAAAAGAACGAACCGCCATAGAGGCCATTATTTCCATACAGGGAAAAAAATACAAATACGCCACCGGGCAAAGCGTTAACCCGGAAGGATGGAAGGATGGAAGGGCGAAATTTTCGAAAGCTTACCCTGATGGCAAAGCCATAAACCTGCGACTGGAGTTGATTAAAACCGCCATAAATGAGGCCGTTGAGTTTTACGCACTTGGCCGCACCGTCCCGCAAACGGGTGAGTTTAGGACAAAGATAAACGAGCGTTTACAAACGGGACCGGGTGCCGGTAAAAAAACCCTTATTGCATACACCCGCCAGTTTATCCGTGATAAACATTTTTCGGACTCCACCTGCGACAAATACATTACCACCATCAACAAACTAGAGGAATACGAGGCACAGTATGGGCTTAAATTGTATTTCGACCACATCGACATTGCCTTTTACAACCATTTTAAAACGTGGTTTTACAGCCTTATCAACCCACAGACTGGCGAGTCCTACTCCAAAAATTATTTTGGGAGCCTTATAAAATGTATTAAAAGGGTGATGCGTTACTCGCTCGAAAACGGCGACCATTACAATAAAAAATTTAACCACAGCGAGTTTGTGGTCGACAACGAGGATGCCGAAACCATTTACCTCACCGCCGCCGAATTAATGGCCATTTTTAACCTGGAGATCAACACCGAAAATGTAAGGAAATTAACCACCGACCGCCGCGAAATTAACATCAACAAAAAGGTTCAATCTCTCCGCCGGGTACGCGACCGTTTTTTAATTGGCGCCTATACCGCCCTGCGGGTGAGCGATTTTAACCGCCTCAGTTTTGTACACATCGAGAATGGGTTTTTAAAAGTATCCACATTAAAAACACAAACGCCCTTAATTATCCCGGTTCACCCGGTTGTGAGCGCCATTGTGGAGCGCGGCGGGCTCGATTACCGCGTAAGCTCACAAAAAATAAACGAACACATAAAAGAGGTCTGCCTATTGGCGGGTATTGTTGCACCCGTTACGCTTTCGCGCACCCACGCGGGCCGGCGGGTAGAAACCACCCTCCCAAAATACAAGCTGGTGGGAACACATACCGCCAGGCGCAGCGCCGCGACAAATATGTATAAAGCAGGCATACCCGCCATTAGTATTATGAAAATTACCGGCCATTCTACCGAAAAAAGTTTTATGAAATACATTAAAATAACCGCCGAGGAAAACGCCGAGATTTTGGCGGCACACGCCTATTTTAACGGCTAGGAATTGGCGAAGCCGCTGCCCGCAGGTATTTTTCTGCTGAAAGCATGGTAATTAAACCGCTTAGCGATAAGGCCGCGCCCCCGGCAACCGCAATTTTTTGCGCCTGCTCGTCTTTTATAAAAAAAGCGGCAGTTGTACCGGCCACCCCAACAAACTGTAAAATAAACCCCGTTTGCCGTTGTTTGTGGTACTGGTTAAGGCTTTGTTTTATCCAGGCTATTTCGGTGGGTTGATCGCTTATCTGTTTGGCCATTTCAGTAAAAACACTTTTCTGCTCCGGCTCAAAATAAATGGCGTCGGTTTTTATTTTTCTTTCCTGCGAATACGCAAATAAACTTACAAGTGTAAAAAGTAGGGCAAGTGTTAAGTTTTTCATTTGTTTAATAGTTGTCGAAGTTCAAAAATATAATTTTCTAAATTATGTATTTTACCATTATTGATAATTAATATAACTATACAAATAATAACACAGGCAATGGAACAAATATGGAACACTATTACTATCTTGACTGAATATTCCATGCGGTGCTGGTACTTGCTTATTTTTTTCCCCAGTTGGGTATGCTCCTTTTTTAGTTGAGCGGTAGCCGGGGCGATGTTGATAATGTTATTTTTATCACCATCGCTTTTTGCGGTTTGTGCCATTAAATATTCTGTATTAACTGGTTTTGGGTAAATATATAATAATTTTACCCCCCCCCCCACAGGTTAACAAAATATTTTTACTGTTTTAAAACACTCTTTAAAATTTTTATTTGCTCGTCTTTTTCCTTTATTATAGCCTTTAAGTGTTTAACCTCCGTTTCCAGTGCCGCACTGTTCCCGCCCATATTTCCATGAAACCCGCCGCCAATATTGGCAAGGGTATTACCGCCGCCGTTACTGCTTATACTTTGTGTTTGTTCACCGCTTATCGCTTCCCCACGTATTAACCAGTTTAAGTCCAGATTTTTAAAATGACCGGCAAGTAATACCAGTTTTTGGAAGGTGAGATTATTGGTTCCTTTTTTCAGGTGGCTGATAAACCCCCGGTCACTTTCTAATATAAGTGCCAGCTCTACATTTTTACACTTTTGCAGGTAGGTAAATTCAAACAATCGGTTATAGATTTTAAGGCTCATAATGCTTTTTTATGTTGTACAACACACAACAAAATTGTAAATACTATTGTATATATTACAACTATGTTGTACTATTGTACTGTTCAATTATTACTCAACTGTTCAAAATTAGTTAAAACGAGAATGAAAAACAATACCGAAATAACGTTACAGGGTTTCACCGCCGATTTTGACAACCAGCCCTTTTGGCTGCAAAAAAAGCTGCGTAAAGACATTATGTACCGTTGCGGCTGGAAAAGCAGAACCACCTTTCAAAACAAGCTAAAAGGGGAAACACCCATTAAACCACCCGAAAAAGCGGTTATACGCGAATTATTTAAGGCCCACGACATTGAGGTGAGTATTGTTGCACCCGTGTGTGCGCCCGCTGAAATTTAACCTTAAAAAGTAAAACCATGAACCTGCATGTAACACCGCGCGAAACGCAAATTATGGAGCTTTTATCCTTCGGCAACAGCCAGAAGGAAATTGCCGATATTTTGGGCTGCTCCATTAATACGGTCGACACGCACATTAAAAATATCAAAGAAAAAACAGGTCTGCAAAAAGCCAACGAAATCGGCTGCGCCTACCTGTTTAAACGTTACCACCTGCCAATTAGCGACATTTGCGAACGTACCCGAAAACGCATTGCCATTGCCCTGCTGGCCCTGAGCCTTTTTAGCATTTTTATGCACACCACCGATTTTTTTAGAGTATTGCGCCCAACAACCCGAGCCACATCACGCACAGGCGCAAAAAGGGGAAGGAAAGACGACGCATTTTATTTAAAAACCGCTTAATAATAAAGTTATGGAACAAATTGCAGCATTATTTATCATTCTGGCGCTTTACGTGGTACTGTTCCACGAAGATTACGCCTTCGCACTAAAACTAAAATTATGGTTAAAAAAGAGCACGTCGGGTTTACTAAACTCGACCCTAAAAAAGTAAAACTACAAACCCGTAAAAAAGTAAAAAATGAAAGGACTGATACTGGAGGAAATAACAAAGCCCGAACTGCTTAACGCCATTGAGCAAACCATCGGCGACAGTGTGCTGGTATTAATGACCACCGCCGAAGCCGCCGCCTTAATTGGCGTAAATGCAAAAACTGTCACCGATTACAAAAACCGGGGAATATTAACCGATTATAGCCGCGCGAACCAACACCGTAAATTTTCTGCCAGACAGGTTCTAACGCTAAAACGATCGAAAAATGAGCATGAAGGTTAAAGAGCTGGCGCCCAAAGTATGCGAGTACACCATTACAACCAAAAACAAACGAATTTTTGGGACCTACGAAGTTGAAAACAGAAATTTTAAAATTTTTTTAATTGAAGGTGAACAGGCCCGCGAGCTGCACCAGGAAATAATTAAAAATGAGGAATTATGACAAACGCTGATTTAGTATTAAAAGCACGCTGGTTTTTTGCCGCATTGTTGGTAAGTAGCCTTATGTGGTGCGGGATTATCCTTTTTATCATCCACCTAATAAACCAATAAAATGTATTTTAACACCACAAAAGAAACCGGCGCCCCCCTGCGTATTTTTGAACACAAAAGCGATGCCCAGGAGGCCAAAATATGGAAACTGTTTAAAAAGCACGTGGGCCGCGAATTAACCGCCTCCGAAGTGTTACGCATCTACCCCGAAAAAGGCATGTTAATTACCTCGGTACGCCGGGCCTTATCGAACCTCAAAAACCAGAAGTTTATCGAAAAAACCGACAAAAAACGCGAGGGTATTTATGGCCGCCCCGAATGTGCATACCGCATTTATACCGGACAACAAACACTCTTTTAATATGGAAACCAAACGCTGGAAATCGAACGGGAAAAACTATAAAATGTTTTTAAACGGTAAGTTAAACACCAATTTTCCACGAAATTACAACCTCCTGCTGGGTAGGGTAGAGTTTTATCCTACCGAGGATGAACCACTCAAATTAAATTATAAAATCATAAAATAAACTAAACATGGATGTAAATTATTTTATTATACCTGGAGTCCGTAAAATGCCTTTTAAAAAGCTGGATCGCGAAAATAGAAAGGAGTTAATGTACGACGAATTTTCAAAGGTTTGTGAAAGCTACCAAATGGACCCCGAAGATGCCCTGCAAAACAACCGATCACGGGCACGCGAATATGTGGAAGTGAGACAATTATCCATTGCACTGTTTATCTGTAAATTAAAAGCCTCCACAGGCGAGTCTGGCAGGTTTTTTGGGAAAGACCACGCCACGGCTATACACGCCACCAAAACAATTCGCAACCTTGTCGAAACCGACCGCACCTTCCGATTACAAACCGCACCGCTTTTGGCAGGTGTTAACCTTTATTAATAATGGCAAAAGATCCAGGCTTTATATTTTACCCAGGTGATTATTTAAGAGACACGCAAACATTAAGCGAAAAAAGCCAGGTGGCTTACGACCGTATTATGTGCGAACATATGAGAAACATATGTATTTCACACATGCAGCTAAAATTCTTCACAAAACGGCTCGATCAGAACGAAATCGACGAGCTGATGTTTGTACTCACCGAAACAAAAGAAGGTTACCAAATAGAATGGGTGGCCGAAAGTATCATTAAACGCAAGGCTTACAGCGAATCGAGGAGGCAAAACAGAAGCCATAAAACTACAAAACATATGAATAACATATCTAAAACATATGTAAAACATATGGAAAATGAAAATGAAAATGAAAATGATAATATAAATGGTTTAAAAGGGGGTCCGGGGGAAAAAATAAATTTTGCCGATTTAGAGAACGAACAATGGTTTATCGGAGTATTATCCTTTTTAAACAATAAAATAGATTTTATCAAATTAAAAGAATACTGGCAGCAATACCAAAAGGCTATGATTGCCGACGATGATTTATACCGCGACGCTAAAAGTTACCGCAGCCACTTCCGCAATTGGGTTAAAATACAGACCGAAAAGAAAAACGGAACCGAAAGCGGGTTAATGAAACGAAAAAATGTATTTGCACAAATTTAATAAATTATGTACGAACAAATAAAAGACCGACCCATCCGCCTCTTATCCGAAACCGTTTTAAATGAATGGATCTCTGAGGAGGTTATCGACCTCGCCAACGACTTTGGCCAAACACTGGCCGACGACCTGCTAAAACACATCTGCGAACGCCTGCGCGGCGCCATGCTTACAAAATACCGGAGCTGGGCAGTGGGCGATATACACGCCGCTTTACAGGTGGGTATGAGTGGAGCGTATGGCCCTGTACATAAAATTACGGTACAACGAATCTTTATGTGGCTGAAATCAGCCGAAAAGCAGCGGGTATTACACACCGTTGTTACATCCGAAAGCAACCGCAAGGAGCCTGAATTATTACCAGAAATAAGCTCAACCGATTACGGCGCCTTTGTTTTGTGGTGTACACATAACAAAATATGGCTCGACGAGCTGGCACCCGGCGCCGATTTAAACCGCAACAACATTGAGCCACTCCGCCGCTATGCCTCCGAATTTGCCACAGCAAAAAAATCGGGCAAATTATACGAGTTCCGATATAAGCTAATGAACCAACGCGCTTACGCCACAACATGAAAACACACAACCACGAAAGCTGGCACATCTGCCTGTACTGCGGGCACGAATACAACTTATGGGACTTCGGATACATCTGCCCGAAATGCGGCAAAATAACACAAATACATGCCAAGTAAACCAGGGAGCCGCCAAAGGCTTTACAGACCAGTAGCGCAAACGGGTACTAAAATGGAACACCGCGAGCGCTCACGCAAAGAGTACCACACCAACCGCTGGACGGTAATAAGCCGCAAATTCAGGGCATCGCACCCCCTTTGCCAGCGTTGTTTAGAAACGGGTATTGTTACCGAGTCGGAAGTAGTCGATCACATTATACCTGTTGAGGTACACGGCAAATTTTGGGACCGCTACAACTACCAGGCATTGTGTAAAAAGTGCAACATCATAAAAGGAAACGAAGATAAAAAGCTAATCAATGAACACCGAAAAGCCATTAAATAAATTGGTATCCGAATATACCGGGCAGATGGATGCCCGGGAATACGTACAGAAAAATACTTTATGGGTGTTACAGCGTTTCATAACGTGGATGGTTAAGGCCCGCATTGATGTACGCAACCCACGCAGGGCCGATATAATACACTACAAAAACTCTGTTATATCAGAGGGCAAAACACCCACAACAGTTAACAGATACCTGGCTCCTGTACGTGGTTTCTTTCGCTGGCTGGATGATAGCGGTATTTACACCAATGTAGCCGCGGGTATCAAGTCACCCAAAGACGACCGCGCTTTCCGTCGCGATTACCTTAACCCCGCACAAATAAGACAGCTATTAAACAGCATACAAACAGACACCATTGCAGGCCTGCGTAATTATGCAATGGTAAACCTAATGGTACACATGGGCCTGCGTAGGGTGGAGGTGTTGCGCCTTACCATTGGCGACCTCACCACAGCCAACGATGGTTATGTATTAAACATCCACCGCAAAGGACGTACATACAAAGAGGCAATCAGAATTGAGGAGGAGGTATTCTACCCGATTGAAAGTTACTTACTAAATCGTAAGCACTACACCAACGACAGCCCAATGTTCACCAACCACAGCCAGCACACCACTGATAAGTTGAGCGCGGTTATGGTAAGTGGCATTGTTAAGCGCTACCTCAAACAGATCAGTAATTCAAAGAAACTAACCTGCCATTCGTTGCGCCACTCGGCAGCAATTAACTTGCTAAATGCCGGGCGCTCCATCTACGACGTCCGCGATATGTTGGGCCATCGCAACACACAAACAACAGAAATCTATTTAAAGGCCATAGAGGCAGAGCGCCGCTTTTCCAACCCTGCTGCCCGCGACCTTATTAAACTATACAGGAACGACATTAAAACAACGAATAAACAACGGCTTACTATATAAATGCAAGCCCGTGTATGTTTTCCGTTAAGAAATATAAACATGACAATAAATAGCACTAAAATGATTGATTTAATAGGGGGTAGGGGGTTAAAATCTCTTTTTTGTTTAATCTCCAAGAC
>Ga0224496_10000353_pt1 | contig 32754 bp, 26 predicted proteins | sample SF_Jul11_sed_USG_2_FD_168127 | JGI IMG/M metagenome (GOLD analysis project Ga0224496, IMG submission 168127) | Sediment microbial communities from San Francisco Bay, California, United States - SF_Jul11_sed_USGS_8_1 | ecosystem: Environmental > Aquatic > Marine > Sediment | place: USA...
GACTAACATCCGCAGCCTTACCCTCGATTTCAAAATTTTCAGTTGTTGCCATGCCATTTGCAAATACAAAACTGGCTTTCATTTCATCAAATGAAAAGCCTTCAGCCACCTGTCCGCCAAAATCAAAAGACAACAGGGTTTCAAAATTTAACAGCCCCAGTACCCGGCCGGCACCCGGATCTATATCTCGCAGGCTACCATCATCCAGGTTAAAGCTTAACTGGCCTTCTAATAGCTCCCAACTAAAGTTATAAGGCGCCGCATGCCAGGTCCACGCACCTTCTGCACTACCATCCGATTTGATAATACTTTTAGTGATATCCAGTGTGCTCAGGCACCGCCCCAGGTCGGTGCTCGTTATTTTAAATTTAAGTTTTGTGGTATGCGGATAACGCCAGCCCGAATCCCAGCTACCACTCGCCAGAATACTGACCGCAGGGCCATGCAATTCCAGGTGATCGATCTGCATTCCTTTCTGTGTTTTTTGTGTCTGTAGATTAACATCCTTAAATTGCCAGTGTTTCCAGTCCAGTTTCGCCACCTGCAATTCTATCGATGGTATGTCCACGGGCTTTAACTGCTTATCCGTTGATTTCGAACCAGCCCCTGTAAAAGCAGACAGATTTAGATAATCAAGATTCAGGCTAATGGGATAATTAACTGAATCGGCCATCCTTAAACGCCCCTTGATAACATCTGAATCAATATTCACGAACCATTTGTCTTTTCTATATTCCAGGCCCAGGTCAAACTGCCCGCCATAGGCCAGGTCTATCCCCAGGCTATCATCATCCTTTACCGCAAGATGAAAATTAAACTTACCTGACTGTTTCCGTGATTTGGCAAAAGAACCGGGCAATACAGAGCTCACCCCCTTCAAGTCGGACATGGCAAGAATATCAAGTTTATTAGCCCTGTTTTTTCTTACTAATGGGATATCTATATTAATTTTCCACTCGGACTTACCCTGCAGGTAATCTTCCAGGACTGGCACAGGTGCCAGAAGACTTTTTATTGAGGCATAGGTATCCAGGCTTATTCGTGTAAGCGGTGAATCAGCGCCATTGACTGATTCTACATCTATACCCACTGGTGAATCACCCAGGCTGGCATAGAGGCCTTTAGCCTCAACAGATGATTCCGAAAATTTCAGCTGCCCATTCAGGTCCTTTATCCGGTATTTCTCACGCGGGAAAAAAATTTCATTTTTATTAAAATCCAGTAGGCCGTCTACTGTTAGTTCTCCATCACCATCAACAGGTATCTGGATATCAAGCGCCAACCTGGACTGGCCTTCTGCCTGTAATTTCGTAATATAGGACCCGAGAATATTTTCTAGTGGACTGTTATCAACAAACACCAGCAGCTCGCTCAAAGGCGATATCACCTCACCCTTTATAGCCACATGTAAATTAGAAAAATCCTCTATTGCAACACGGGTATTTAAAAAATCAGCATCAAATATTTTTCCTCTGCCCTTTTCTATCGTCATGGATTTATTATAGAAACGCACCATGGACCATAAATTTTCTAGCGGCGGCCAATCGGGCATATAATCCAGTGTCGCGTTTCGCAGGTTAAACAACACCTCCATGACACCCTCACCCTGGTCGAACGGGTAATCGTCAAAGTTCCCATGGAACACGAATCCACCATAGGAGATATCGCCTTTAACAATTGACTTATCAAGCCAGTTAACCGCCTCATCACTCATGATAGCAACAGGTAAATACTGACCGGTAAAAGCGGCATCACCACGAAGAAATTCTGACACCATATCCATGTAGACGGGTCCGGTATCAGGAACAACAACATCGACCCTGGAACGTGTTTCGATATGCGGCGTCCTTATATCCAGATAGTTTGATGTCAACTGCCAGGCCCTGTCCACATGGTGAATACCCAGCTCACCCGATAACTCACTGAGTACCATTGGATTCCGGAAAAGACCATTAAAATCAAGTACGACATCCTGGCTATCGAGTTTCAAAAGGGTGCCCTGCCCATCGTACTCGATCACACCATCCAGGCCGGAAACGGATGGCGCATCACTGGATGATGTATAACCCATGTTATAAAACCGCGAATTCACTTTAAAACGTTCGGGGTGCTCCAGTGGAATGTTTAACTGGAAATCAAATAAATCGCCAACGGGATTATAAGTTGCTACGTCTGACTGCCAGTCAAAGCCATCCACGGCAAACATACTGTTAACCAGTCCTGTAACGTATGACAAACTTTCAACACGTAAAAAATTGGCCTGCACATCAACAACTTGTTCTTTTGTATCCATTGCCACTGTTAATGCTGCTGGAAAGGGCCAACGTCCACTATCATGGCCAATATCCAGGTCGCGTGCATCAAAGGTCCAGCCACCCAGGATTTGCTGCCAGCGAAAATTACCTGTCAGGTAATCAATATTCCATGTGCGGATATCATCATCCAGATAATGGATAGACAGCTCACTGGCATCAATATAACTACTAATGTATTTTATTTTTTTTGACTCAAAGCCTATCCACAAATCCCCATCGACCCGACCCGATGCGGTAAAATCAACATATTGCCAGTAGTCATCAATCCACTTTTTTATCCTCAGGTTCATGAACCCTGAATAAATCTCACCACGCCATGTATCCGGCTGACTCAGGTCACCATCAAACTGGCTTAACAACTGTAAATGCTGGCCATATATTGCCGGCAATTCGACATCGAGCGCCACTTCATGCCTGCCTCCCTGGTTGAGAAATGTAATATTTACACGCCTCAAATCAATTGTCTGGTTATTATTCATCTCATCCGTCCAGCGCAAGCGACTATCCATGACATAAAAAGACAAATCATTAATCACATTCATAAATTCTGACATCGCCACATCAGGGTTGTCAGTGCCGGATGAGCCCATCGCAAATCCCTGCAGCTCAAACTGGCCATTAGATTTCCGTACGACATCCAGGTCTACACCACTTAATGCAACAAAACCCAGGCGGGGTTTTAAGTGCCGTACTGAGTCGAGCCAGTTCAGGCTCAGGCTTATCTCATCAAAATGCAGGAAATGCCGACCGTTTTCCTTTTCGTATACATTAACTTCAAGTAATTTAAGGTGGGGTATCAACCAGTAAATATCGGCATCAATAAAACCAACTTCGACAACCACCCCCAGTTTCTCTCCCAGGGTCTGTTCGATGTTATTTTTAAAATCAGGAATATAAGGAATAGCAAAGCGAAATACACTAAACACAACGGCAACAAAAATAATTGCGACTGCGGTTACAGTAATGAGTTTTGCGCGAAGCCTGTGACTTTTAATGACCAATGTTTTGTTCAACGATTAGTTTCTGGTAACTACATGATAACTACATCATATTGTTCCTGGGTATATAGTGCTTCCACCTGTAGCTTAATGGGAACACCGATAAAATCCTCAAGCTCGGCCATGCTGGTCGATTCTTCATCCACCAGGAGATCGATAACATCCTGTGCCGCCAGTACCAGCAGCTGGCGTGCATCAAACTGCCGGGCCTCACGCAAAATCTCGCGAAACAGTTCATAGCAAACAGTTTCTGCTGTCTTCACTGAACCTCGACCGTTACAGGTTGCGCAGGGTTCACACAATATATGCTCAAGACTTTCACGTGTCCTCTTGCGCGTCATCTCGACCAGACCAAGGGATGAAACCTCGGACACATGGGTGCGGGCATGATCTTTTTCCAGCGCCTTCTCAAGTGCGCGCAATACCTGGCGCCGATGATCTTCTTCAATCATGTCGATAAAATCGAGAATCACTATGCCACCCAGGTTCCTTAATCGCAGTTGGCGTGCTATCGCCTGCGCGGCCTCCAGGTTTGTTTTAAAAATTGTTTCTTCCAGGTTTCTATGACCGACAAAGGCACCGGTATTGACATCGATGGTTGTCATCGCTTCGGTCTGGTCAATGATCAGGTAGCCACCCGACTTGAGATGTACTTTACGATCCAGGCTTTTCTGTATTTCGTCTTCGACACCATACAGGTCAAAAATAGGTCGTTCACCAGGATAATGTTCGATCACGATATTTGATTCAGCGACAAAGTCTTTTGCAAACTCCGTCATTCGACGCCAGGTCTCACGCGAATCAACACGGATTTTTTCAAGATCCTCATCGATCATGTCACGCAATACACGCATCGACAACGGCAGGTCCTCATGTGCCACTTTACCCGCCGGTGTTGTTTTTACCCGTTCACTGATAGAGCTCCAGAGTTTATTCAGGTAAATAATATCCTGTCGCATCGACTCGGCCGTGGCAGATTCAGCCGCGGTGCGGATGATATAACCGGATTTCCCCATCAGCGCCTCATGGTCCATGAGCATATTGCGCAGGCGCTCACGTACAGCTTCATCTTCTATGCGCGTGGATACACCGACATTTTCTGAGTTGGGCATGAATACCAGGTATCGAGAAGGAATGGTGATATGAGATGTTAAACGGGCACCCTTGGTGCCCATAGGGTCCTTGATCACCTGTACCAGGATGTCTTCGCCTTCCCTTAACAGGGATGAAATGGAGGGCCGTTCTGCGCCATTTTCTTTCTGTGATGCATGGGGCGTTATGTCCGAGACATGCAGGAAGGCTGCGCGATCCATGCCGACCTCGACAAAGGCGGCCTCCATACCCGGTAACACCCGGCAGACCTTGCCCTTATAGATATTACCGACCAGGCCCTTTTTACGGCTGCGCTCGATATACAGCTCCTGTAAGACACCATTTTCAAGTATAGCGACCCGGGTTTCCTGCGGGGTGACATTAATTAGTATTTCTTTACTCATGGCCTGCGATTTTGACCCCAAATTCTTTTAATAATTGTGACGTTTCAAACAGGGGTAAGCCCATAACACCTGAATAACTACCATCCAGTCGTTCAATAAACTGCGCGGCCAGCCCCTGTATACCGTATGCACCAGCCTTGTCGGCCGGTTCGCCCGTGGCCCAGTAGGCCTCGATATCCCCGCTACTCAGGCTGCTGAATCTTACTTTGCTGCGGCTCAACAGACACTGGCTCTTATCGCCCTGCACCATGGCCACGGCGCTCAACACCTGGTGCTCACGACCGGACAGTGATGACAGCATGGCCACAGCATCCTGTTTATCCCCCGGCTTACCCAGGACGCGACCATCTAACAGAACTATAGTATCTGAGCCCAATACCGGTAGTCGAGTTCTGCTTTTTTCTGCACCCGCCCGCGCCTTTTCCAGCGCTAGCCGACAGACGTGTTGTTCAGGGTCCTCATTACCCTGCATCGACTCATCGATATCGACCGGCAGGGCCTCATAGGCAATACCAATCTGCTGCAACAGCTCGCCTCGCCGGGGGGATGCGGAGGCCAGTATAATTTGCGGGGTGTCTGTATTCATCATCAACTACGGTGATAGGGGTGGTTTCTTAACAGGGTCCAGGCGCGATACAGCTGCTCGGCAACAATCACCCGTACTAGTGGATGCGGGAAGGTCAGTGCCGACAGGGACCAGCGCTCATCGGCGAGTTCGCGGCATTCGTCAGACAGCCCCTCGGGACCGCCGACCAGCAGGGCTATATCCTGACCACCCTGCATCCACTCACCAAGGCGCCCTGATAATTGCTCCGTGCTCCAGGGGCGCCCCTTAACATCGAGCACAACAATACGTGAGTTTTTGGGAATGGCCGCCTGGATACGCTGACCTTCATCCTGCAGGATGCGCCTGATATCGGCATTCTTACCGCGCTTACCCGCTGCAATCTCTTTCAATTCCAGGCGTGCCTCTGCGGGCAGGCGATGGGCATATTCTGTATAACCCTGCTCAACCCATGCAGGCATTTTCTGGCCTACAGCAAGTAGATTTATTTTCATGTGGTTTATGTCTCAGGGGAACGGGAACAACATAAGTCCGCAAATAAATTCATTGAATGAAAAAACTGGCGCAGGGGCGCTGGATACAAACTTCATCTAACTCACACAATAATGACGACTGGAAACAATTTTTTATTTTAATATTTACGCCCATGGGCAGGTCGCCTCAACCTGCACTTCGTTCCTGCTTGGCCTTATCATCAAAATTCCATAATTTTTCCAGGTCATAAAATTCTCGCACCTGGGGCTGCATTACGTGTACTACGACATCACCCAGATCAACCAGGACCCATTCACCTTCCACTTCACCTTCCATACCCAGGGGTTGTACGCCCGCCTTCTTGGTTTCACTGAACACATTCTCGGCTATGGATTTAACATGGCGACTGGAGGTGCCGGTAACAATAATCATCAAATCGGTGACGCTGGTTTTGCCTTTCACATCCAGTTCAACAATATTTTCACCTTTCATGTCTTCTATGGTGGTGATCACCAGCTGTTTCAATTCATTAAATTGCATATCGGTTTTCAAGTTGCTCTCTTACAGGTTCGGGTACCAGGTAACGAATACTCTGCCCGCTTAACAGGCACTGGCGTATACGGGTTGCGGAAATATCCAGCAGGGTTACGGATTGTAACAGGATTTGCCCCTGCTGGCTGCGGCTTAATGCGGCAGCATCCCCGGCCATGGCCGCATCGATCAGGGGCTGGTCTGCTGCAAAATCGGGGATCGGCACGCCGGGACGTGTTGCTATCACCAGATGACATAGTTCGAGTATAGACTGCCAGCGATGCCATCGGGTAAATCCGCCAAAGGCGTCCATCCCCATGATCAGGCACAGGCCCTGGTCCGGATAGTCCTTTTTCAGCTCGGCCAGCGTATCGACCATATACGATGGCCCCGCCCTCAATAGCTCCCGCTGGTCAAGTTCAAAACCGGGCACATCGGCTATCGCCAGTTCAACCAGCTGGCACCGGGTATCTTTATCCAGGAAAGGTGCGGCGCGGTGGGGGGGCTCATTATTGGGCAGGAAACGGACCTGCTCCAGTTGCAGGGCCTGCATGATTTCCAGTGCCGGCCTCAGGTGACCATAGTGCACAGGGTCAAAGGTGCCGCCCAAAATACCAGTCAGCTTCATTGTTCAGCACACAGGCAGAGTGGGCATAACAACACATAGCCCTTCAAACGACCGATGGCGCACTGGCAATTAAACCCTGATATGACCATCACCGAGGACAATGTATTTCAATGATGTCAGCCCTTCCAGGCCGACCGGGCCACGGGCGTGGATCTTGTCGGTACTGATACCAATTTCTGCACCCAGGCCGTATTCAAAGCCGTCGGCAAAGCGGGTGGAGGCATTGATCATTACCGAACTGGAGTCCACTTCGCGCAGGAATCGGCGCGCCCTGGTGTAATCCTCGGTCACGATCGAATCCGTATGGTGGGAACCATGGGCATTAATATGCGCAATCGCATCATCCATTGAGTCCACGAGTTTTATCGCCAGTACCGGCGCCAGGTACTCCGTATCCCAGTCATCATCCGTCGCTGCATTGATCTGACTTAGCAGCTCACGGGTTTTGACACAGCCGCGTAGTTCAACGCCTTTTGCACTGTACTCATCAGCCAGTGCAGGCAGCACCGTCGCCGCCACCGCCTGGTTCACCAGCAGGGTCTCCATTGCGTTACAGACACCGTAACGATGGGTTTTTGAATTGATGGCTATTTTAAGCGCCTTTTCAGTATCGGCTCGGTCATCAATATAGACATGGCAGATACCATCCAGGTGCTTAATAACGGGCACGCGGGCCTCATTACTGATGCGTTCAATCAGGCTTTTACCACCTCGGGGGATAATCACATCGACATAGTCTCGTGCGGTTATCATCTCACCCACGGCAGCCCGGTCGGTGGTTTCAATGACCTGTACGGCCTCTGCTGGCAGGCCGGCCTCGACCAGCCCCTGGCGAATACAGGCTGCAACCGCCTGGTTAGAATGTATGGCTTCGGAGCCGCCACGTAAAATAGTGGCATTACCGGATTTCAGGCAGAGACCTGCCGCATCGGCCGTCACGTTGGGACGTGATTCGTAAATGATGCCGATCACGCCCAGGGGCACGCGCATTTTACCGACCTGTATGCCGCTGGGGCGGTAGGCCATATCGCTGATTTCACCCACGGGATCGGGCAGTGAGGCAATCTGTCTCAGACCCTCCGACATACCCGCAATACGTGCATCATCCAGTGCCAGCCGATCAAGCATGGCATCATCCAGACCATTGGCACGACCCGCATCCAGGTCCTTTGCATTGGCGGCTTTCAGGGCATCAGCACTGGCATCGATGGCATCGGCAATAATCATGAGTGCCTGGTTTTTTACAGCGGTTTCGGCACGGGACATATGTACAGCGGCGGCTCGGGCTCGCTGTCCAACGGTCTGCATATAGGTTTTGATATCTTCAATCATTGGGCTACAAATTTAATTCAAGGCTAAAGACCTGAATCATAACGCCTTTCAGGTCATCGGGATATGGCAAAATAGGCTGAAAGCTCCCAGTATATTCAGGATATTTTAATACTGGTGCTATTGATTGAACCCAGGGCACTGGTTAATGCATGATCGAAGACAGAGTGCTGCATGATAATACCCGATAAACCCGTGCTGAGCTCATTGGCAAATTCTTCGGAATCTTTTTCTATCACCACATTACCCAGGTGATCGACAAACACCAGCGAGGCATCCTGGATTAAAATAACCGCGAGCTTCAATCGGCGTACTGGTTTATCTTCACCGTTATAAACAATAAACCATGCGCCGGGCTGGACATCGGCAGGTAACATATCCATTTTACGTTTGGCTATGCTTTGGGGTGTATCTTCCTCCTCTACTACTTCCTCTACCTCCTCTACTTCCTCTGTTTCTTCTGCGACCAGCTGATCATCCGCAGTCTCGGGCTCAACGCCCTCCATTTCTGTCTCGGCAGGTACGTCTTCAGATTCAAGCTCATCAGCGGCTGGCAGGTTTTCTGTCTGCATCAGGGTTTCATAGGTTTGTTCCAGGCCCTCTATGACCTCAGCAACCACGTCACTGGGGCGACGACTCTTCTCCAGCTTGCTCCTTACCGTACTCACAATCACTTCACGGGTTAAACCCAGCTCTTCGAGGTCGGCCTGGGATAGCAGGGGCTGAACGCTATCAATAATTTTTGCCAGGATCATCAACAACTCGACCCATTCGTCATTGGCCTTACCGTAACGCAGGAAGTGATTAAACATCAGGCTGGGCCAGACTTTTAACGCCAGCGAACGAACGCCCCGGGGCAACTCCTGGCCCAGGGTAATTTTACGAATTTCCTGCAGTACGATATTACGTGCATAGGCATGCTGCACCTCTTTATGAGTTTCTTCTTCTTTTTCGCGTGCCTTCTCGTAAATTTCTTCTGTCAGCGCGTTTAAAGCATCCAGCGCAACTGTAAACTCGCCAATATCTTCCTCGAACTCCCTTAACAGGGTGTTCACAATTTTTGATATATCGATATAAACAGGGTCGCTATGATCAGTAATACCGACACCTGCCTCGGCAAGCTTATCCAGTAACTGCCTGGCAGGGTGATGGTCATCAACAAAGAAGTCCGAATCCAGCATGGCCGCTTTAATAATCGGTATCTGCAGGCTCAGCAACAGGGCCTTTATGGTATCAGTAATGCTTTCTTCTTCGATAATGGCATCGAAGATCAGCTTGATGAAATCAATGGTCTTTTCAGATACCTGATTGACCCGCTTGGTAACCGTGCCACCCTGCTTTTCCCCAATAGTGGACAGCACAGCCTTCTTGATTGCACTGGCATTAAATTCCAGCCTGGTTTCAGGTGACGCCTGTACTGTTTCCTGCAAGGTACTCAAAGCAGACAGCACATCATGGTGCGAATAATACACGCCACCACCAATAGAGCCGCCAGAACTCACCGCACTATCGGAATCGGCAGGATTACCACCAATAAAATTCTGGATATTCTGCCTGACTTCTCCCACGGGCATGCCGGCAGTAAAGCCTTCGTCAGGGGTGCCCGCGGCTACGCCACCCGACGCACCCGCTGGGGACTGGGCACCAGCACCACCCAGGGTACCACCACTGGCACCCGCAGGTGAGCCAGCAGCCGAAAGCCCACTTCCAAATGCTCGCCGGGGCCCCTGTGGCGCATAGGCCTGGCCACCCTGTTGTGGAGAAGAATTATCATACGGCTCATCCACCACATCCTCCGGCTGAGGTACGGAGGGTGTCGGACGATTTTTTTCACGCTTGATATTTCCCATTAGCTCGATTTTCGGCAGTATGCCCGCCTCGATCATTAGTTCATTCAATTCATCATACAGGCCCTTCAGCTGCTTAATGACTTCCTCATCAAACAGCTTATAGAGCATGGTTTTGTTCTTGTTGTCATATTCAGTAAACGAGAGCGCCTGCTGGAATGCATCACAGATATGTTTGGGCTGCAGGGCTTCAGGGTGGAATATATGTTGATTCTGTAAACCCAGGTGCTGCAGGCGGGCCTCGAGGTGTGACAGTTCTTCCTGCAGGTTCATTGCCATCTTGCTGCTAATGCCAGTAAGCAATACCATTTCATCCATTTCGTCCTGCTCAATCAGGCCCAACTGGTTATCTTCCTTGGCCTTTTTCTTTTTGGGTAATTCCCTGCTTTCTGTCAATGGCCGCAGGTACAGGCTCATATCCGTAATAAATGCTTTAACAATAGCGACTTTTTGTACTCGCAAATCGGTCATAAACTCAAATTTACGATTCTGGTCATCCATATTCACGGCAGAATTCGCTGACTCGAATAAAATCTCATCCGCCTTTTCAAACACAGGAATTATATGACTGGAAAAGAACAATTCCAGTTTTGACAGCATAGTTTCTATCAACTCAGCATGGGGCTGCTTGGTTCCTTGCTTATTTTCTTTCTGTCGCTTATCAGTCACCCGAAAAAATTCCTCATTTACCTGAGCAGAAAACCTATTGCGTTAATCCAGATCCATTTCAATAAAGGCCAGACCTATACCCATTGACTCTTCTCGCACCACAACAGCCTCGGAACTGGGGAAGGCATTTATATCAGCCTCAGCATCTAGCACCTCAACCGTAACCACCTCACCAATAGGCGGTCGTGATATATCACCCAGGATCAGGAATAAACCACCCTCACTAATATCGCGGGTTTGCACAATAAGCGGCGAACCTGACTGATAATCCAGTCGAACTTTGAGAGATACTTCTCGTCGCGGTGATTTTCGTTTATCCATATTGCTTAACCCGAGGTTGCCGAATACCCTGCCCAGCTTACGAACACTGTATTTTATTGATCTCCATTAATAATAGCCCTAAATTGGAATTTTCCTATTATCTGCATGAACTAATTTCTACAAACCCTAGACAATTAGTGGTTTATTTACAGGACCACCCGCTTTCTATTTAGCCCATAACTATATCCAGTACCTCTTTATGTGCCGCCGCATTGAGTCGCGGCCCAAACTGGCCCACTACTTTTGCGGCAGCCAGGCTGGCGATATTACCCGCCTCATAAAAAGAATGACCCTGGGTAATACCGTACAGGAAGGCACCCGCAAACATATCACCTGCACCATTACTATCTACCGCCTTAACCGTATGCGGCGAAATTTCGATCTGGTGCTTACCATCAAACAACAGTGCACCCTTGCCGCCCAGGGTAATGGCAAAGGTATCGGCTATATTTTTAATCGACTCGATGGCCTGCTGCAGGTCATCGGTACCTGCCCAGCTTTTTGCCTCGGCCTCATTACAGAATAATAAATTCACGCGTTCACCAATCATTTCTTTCAGGCCATCTTTAAAAAACTGCACCATGGCCGGATCAGAGAAGGTCAGCGCCGTCTTCACGCCAGCCTCCTCGGCCATCTTACGCGCTTCAATAGCCGCATGTCGCCCTGTTGGTGATGTCACCAGGTAACCTTCGATATATAGATATTCAGAGTCCAGCAGTGCATCCTGGTGTAATTCATCGACAGAAAAGGTCTCGGTAATACCCAGGAAAGTATTCATGGTACGTTCTGCATCCGGTGTCACCATCACCAGGCATTTGCCGGTAACCCCGTCTTTGCGCCCATCACCCACGTTACTGTCCACACCTGCAGCCTGTAAGTCATTGACATAAAAATCACCCAGCTCATCATTGGACACCTTACAGGAATAAAATGATTTACCACCAAAGTAGCTCACGGCAATTATGGTATTAGCGGCGGAGCCACCACTGGCCTTTTTGCCCTCAAAAATATCGAGGTCGGCAATCAGCTCATGCTGGCGCGCCTCGTCCACCAGGGTCATCAGGCCCTTATCTACCTTCATTTTTTCAAGGAAACTATCTTCAACTTCAAATTCCATATCGACTAACGCATTACCAATGCCATATACATGATATTTCTTCATTCTTATTTTCCTAATTTTAGTGTCTGAGACAGGGCCAGGCCCCTAACGTGCAATTTGCGTGCTGAGCATAAGCAGTTCATCCCAGGGACGACCCTGCTCAACACCTTTGATAACTTTATCGATTTTTGCACAGCGTTTTAAAAATAATTTCCAGCGAGCGGGTGTATGCCGTGCCAGTGCTTTTCGCATCAGGGGCTTACGGTTTTCCCAGACCCTGAGCTTCATCATCGCGGCATCCGGGGTCATACCCGCTTCCGAGATGAATGCCAGGTTGCGGACTTCACGACTCAATGCCCAGAGCGCCAGTACCGGCTCGACACTCTCATTTTTCAGGCCACCAATAATTTTTGCCGTGCGTACACTATGACCGCCCAGTGCGCTGTCCACCAGGTCATAAATACTGTAACGCGAACTATCGGCAACCGATTCGGTAACCTGTTCAAGACCAATATCTGACTCACCGAATAACAGATACAGTTTGTCTATTTCCTGCACTGCCGCTAATAAATTACCCTCGATACGATCAGCCAGCAGCGCGATGGCATCGACACTGGGACGCATACCCTTCAGCTGCATACGCTGTCCGATCCAGCGAGGCAACTCCTGCGTGGCAATGGGCCAGCACTGGATGATGGCACCCGCCTGGTCGAGCGACTTGAACCATTTACTATTTTTTGTAGCACCTTCGAGCTTGCCCGTGGTAATAATCAACACGGTGTCATCGGCCGGTCGCTGCGCATAATCAACCAGTGCAACCGAACCCTGCTTACCCGGTTTGGGTGAAGGCATCCTCAGTTCCAGGATACGTTTTTCCGCAAACAGTGACATGCTGTTACCCGCATCGAGAAACAGCGACCAGTCAAAGTTATTACTGACATCCAGTACTTCACGCTCTGTATATTCCTGTTCCCTTGCGGCACGGCGAATGGCATCGGCCGACTCCATCACCTGCAGCGGCTCATCGCCACAAATAAAATAGATCGGCTGCAGGCCTTTTTTTAGCTGTTGCACAAGCTGGTCTGGGCGAAGCTTCATTAGTTTTTAACAGCCAGTTTGCGCATTATCTGGAGCACGATGTCCGACTGCATATCCCGGATTAACATTTGTTCTTCCCGATCCTTACCGAGTACATTTTCGGGATCAAACAGGAAGTCCTTCTGCAACTGGAGCCGCTGTGGTTTGACAGCAAAATCCGTATCTGAACTCAGTTCAAAACTGACACCATAACTCAGTTCGTATTCACGCGCACGCCCCTGCGAGTCGACTGATATCACACGTTTATTATGGCTTTCATGACTCAGGTGGAGAATGGCCGTTGCCTGTTGCGGCGACTCTGCCAGCTGCACACCACTGGATCGTAGCGCGCGTTTCAGGTAAGGAATTAATTCACTATTCTGATTTTCGGCCTGCACATAGGTCCGCTGCATCTGCTCCGGCAATTTATAAGCGCCACGCAAATGAAAACCGCAGGCCGTTAAAACGAGCATAAAAGACGACAGCAAAACAATTCTGGAAAATTGTTTATAAAAATAATCTGACAACAGTTTAGATTGGCGTCTTTGCATCAGGCTATTAACTCACCACCAGGTTCACCAGTCGACCGGGCACCACAATCACCTTGCGAATAGTTTTGCCATCGGTATGGGCCTTTACATTGTCATTGTCTATGGCCAGTTTTTCTACCGCGTCTTTATCGGCATCGGCTGGGACCTGCAACTTCGCGCGTAACTTTCCATTCACCTGCACGATCATTTCTATGCTATCCCTGAGCATCGCAGATTCATCACAATCGGGCCAGCGTTCATCAATAACCGATGTCGTGTGACCCAGCTGCTGCCAGAGCTCATGACAAATGTGGGGCACGATCGGCGATAACAGCAGTACGATGGCATCCAGTGATTCCTGTATTACTGCACGCCCCTGTGCCGAATCATCATTAAACCTGACGAGTTCATTTAACAGCTCCATGACCGCGGCGATGGCGGTATTAAACGTGTAGCGTCGACCGATATCATCACTGACTTTTTTGATGGTCTCATGCAGTTTCAGTCGCAACGCCTTTTGTTGTTCACTCAATGCGGCCTTATCCAGCGGCTCTACAGCACCGGCAGACACGTGCCTGTACACCTGTTTCCATAAGCGCTTAAGGAAACGGGAGGCACCATCCACACCGGAATCGGCCCACTCCAGTGATTGCTCCGGTGGCGCAGCAAACATGGTAAACAAACGAACTGTATCGGCACCATATTCATTAATCAGGCCCTGTGGATCAACCGTATTACCCTTCGACTTGGACATCTTGGTACCGTCTTTCAGTACCATGCCCTGGGTTAACAGGCGGGTAAAGGGCTCATCGGTTTTGACCAGCCCCACATCGCGCATCAACTTGTGGAAGAAACGCGCATACAACAGGTGTAATACCGCATGCTCGATACCACCAATATACTGGTCGACACTGAGCCAGTAATTGGCGCGCTCATCCAGCATGCTATCGGCATCAGGGCAGGTAAACCGCGCGTAATACCAGGAGGATTCAAAAAAGGTGTCGAAGGTATCGGTTTCACGCTCGGCCCTGGCGCCGCATTTGGGGCAGGTCGTTTCGTAGAACTCGGGCATTTTCTTGATCGGTGAGCCGACATCATCACCAAACATGACATCCTCCGGCAGGGTCACCGGCAACTGGTCCTCGGGTACCGCCACGGCACCACAGCTATCACAATTAATAATCGGTATTGGCGTACCCCAGTAACGCTGGCGCGACACACCCCAGTCACGCAGGCGGAAATTCACCTGCTTTTCGCCCTTACCCTGGGCAGCCAGGAAGTCGGCAATTGCCTCGAAGGCCTCCGCCGAGGTTTTGCCATCAAAGGCACCCGAGTTTTTTAATACGCCTTTTTCGGTAAAGGCGGCTTTCTCCAGGTCAAAGGATTCGCCACTGGCCGGATAAATCACCTGCTGGATTCCAAGGCCATATTTTTTTGCAAACTCGTAGTCACGCTGGTCGTGTGCCGGCACCGACATAACCGCACCCGAGCCATAATCAATCAGTACGAAATTCGCCACCCACACCGGTACTTCTTCACCGGTTACCGGGTGCAGGGCCTTAACACCCGTATCCATACCGAGTTTTTCCATGGTTGCCATATCCGCTTCGGCAACTTTGATATTTTTACAGTCATGGATAAAGGCCTTGAGTTCGGCATTGGACTCGGCAGCCCTAAGCGCCAGCGGGTGCTCTGCGGCCACTGCTACATAGGTCACACCCATCAGGGTATCCGGACGGGTGGTATAGACGGTCAGGGGTGAATCACCGCTAACCGCAAACTGGAGCTCAACCCCTTCTGAACGCCCAATCCAGTTACGCTGCATGGTACGTACCTGTTCTGGCCAGCCCTCCAGCTTATCGACCTCGGTCAGCAGCTCGTCGGCATAATCGGTGATCTTCATAAACCACTGGGGGATTTCTTTACGCTCGACCGGTACACCGGAGCGCCAGCCACAACCATCGACAACCTGTTCATTCGCCAGTACCGTTTGATCGACCGGATCCCAGTTGACCATCGCATTCTTTTTATAGACCAGGCCCTTTTCATACAACCTGGTAAACAGCCATTGCTCCCAGCGGTAGTACTCGGGGCGACAGGTTGCCAGCTCGCGATCCCAGTCATAGCCAAAACCCAGGCGCTGTAGCTGGCCACGCATATACTCAATGTTTTCATAGGTCCATTTAGCCGGTGCAACCTTATGCTTGTGTGCCGCATTTTCCGCCGGCAGACCAAAGGCATCCCAGCCCATAGGCTGTAATACATTTTTCCCCTGCATACGCTGATAACGGGAGATCACATCGCCTATGGAGTAGTTACGCACATGCCCCATATGCAGGCGCCCACTGGGGTAGGGGAACATGGCGAGGCAGTAAAACTTCTCCCTGCCTTCGTCTTCCACAGCCTTAAATGTCTGATTTTCTTGCCAAAAAGCCTGGGCCTGTTGTTCTATTTCCTGTGGAGTATAAGTCTCTTGCATCTCAATAACGTCGTTTCAAACAGATTGGTTAAATCTGAGCTATAAAAAGGAAAGGGAAGGATACATCACTAACATGAGCAAGGAAACTCAGCAGTCGATTTAGAGAGGTAACCGAATGTCTGCAGCACAACATCAAAATGACAATTCCTTGATAGATGCCTACAACAAGATGATGGCCCGCATACAGGATGCCATTGAAACCGCAGAGCATAGTGCTGTACCAACACTTCAGAAGGCTATTGAGATGGCCCAGAAACAGGCCATACACCTGGATGAGATCACGGCGGAAGAGGCCAATAAAATCGGTAACTATATTAAACGTGACATCAATGATGCCGCGGAATACCTGATGGAAACCAGCCATGAGTTCAGTGAATGGCTGATGCTGGATATCGATGTTATTGAACAAAAAGTACTGGAGCTGTTTCTTTCAGTAGCCGACAGGACGCGCCTGGAACTGGAACAATTTTCCCGCCCGGCCTGTGAAATCAGTATGTACCACACGGGCGAGATAACGGGCCCCGGCAGCCTGGTCTGCACCAGGTGCTCCAGGCTCATTCATTTCAAAACCACGGGGCAGATCCCACCCTGCCCCGAGTGCCAGTACAATGAGTTCCGTCGTGCAGAAATTTAAAATGCGCTAATGGCTGTCAGGATGACCTGTATTATTCAGATCCAGACTCAGTTTATCAACCCGTGCCTTAGCCATCGAGAGAAAATGGACGATCTCTTGTCTCGCCAGATCATCAAAATCCTCATCCACTACCGCCAATCCCAATAGGATGTGCAGTATAAACCGTGTCTCCAGTACCAGCGTTTTACCTGATTTATCCATAACGACGCCTTTCATTTTTTTGATTGAGAGCCAACTACCGCGACTAGGGAAAACCTAGTATACTATGTTTTCCCTAGTATTCAAGCAGGAAAAACTAGGTAAGTCTTAGCTCTATGGATTCAAGCTGCACCTGGAGCAACCAATGACCCTGACATCACCTTTTGGCAAACGATTAAAGCAGGCCCGAGAAAAAGCAGGCCTGTCGCAAAAAAAACTCGGCATCCTGGCCGGTATAGAGGAGTCCAATGCCAGCGCCATAATGAACCAGTACGAACGCGGCACCCACCAACCGAAATTCCCACTGGCCAGGAAAATTGCCGATGTACTTAAGGTGCCTACGGCCTTTTTCTACACCGATGATGACAACCTGGCCGAACTACTGGAATTATTTGGCCAGTTAAACCCACCCAATCAACGTGCCGTGCTGGATGATATTCGCTGCCTGAAACAGGATAGTGGTTACGAAACGAGTTACACCAACACGCAACCCCATCAGGTCCACGAGTAAGATAAAACTGTAATGGTATTTTGAAAAGGGGTGCAGAATGTTTAAAGATTACACAGCAATTGCTGTATTTATATAAAACTCTGGGTTGAACATGAGATAGTGCTAGTTAAATTGATAAAAAACAGGTATCAATCTAGCAAGAAACAATCATTTGATGACTTTAAAAGCAAACGAAAACGCAAATGAACGCGAATATACGCAAATAAAGACATATTGTTTTATTATCATCCTGAACAAAGCTGAAAGATGCCAGGTAGGCACAAGCATTAATTTAATGCTCGCTTTTATTTGCGCTGTTTGCGTTCATTTGCGTTTTCTTTTACACCACATCAACGACCAGTCGACTGTTGGTTCAATACAAATTCTAAGCTGGTTCCTCAACAAACAACAGGGCGCATTAAATTTTACGCCTGAAATAAATCAGTAACAGTGTTACGAACGAAACAGAAACGGATAAATAATTTTTCCAGACAGCATAGGGTGTCTGTCCGGCATGGGGCTGGGCATCGGCAGTCAACACATAACGCTCGAACCAGGGCGCCACGGCGACGTCTTTACCTTTGGCATCAATAATGGCCGATATACCTGTATTGGTTGAGCGCAGCATGTAACGTCCAGTTTCCAGTGCACGCATACGTGCGATCTGGTGATGCTGTGCCGCTTCAGGTGACTTATCAAACCAGCCATCGTTACTGACATTCACCAGCATTGTGGCCTCAGGTATGCTTTTTAATACATCACGATCAAAGGCATCTTCAAAGCAGATACTAATGCCTACTTTATGCCCGGCCACTTCAATCATTGCCTGCTCTTCAGGGCCCGAGTCAACATCGGACAGGGGAATATTAATCCACTGCCTGAGAAACAATAATAAACTACGGAACGGATAGTATTCCCCGAGCGGTACCAGGTGGCGTTTCTGGTACTGGCCACCACGCATACTCATGACACTGTTGTAATAGCGATTACTGGTTTGATCATGGATAAATATGCCAAGGATGACATCGCGTTTCTGATCTTTCGCCTCCTGCCTTATCAGCTCCAGGTAATCGACCACGGCATGATCAAAATCGGGCACCGCCGTCTCCGGCCAGATCACCAGGTCACTCTGTGGATTTTTATTGGTCAGGGCCCTGTACATGGCCAGCGTTGGCTCATGCATGGCCCAGGTCCATTTCTCGTCCTGTGGAATATTACCCTGGATCAGGCTGACCTTAATCTTTTCACCGACGGGGAATGTCCACGCAAGCTGTTGCAAACCAGAACCAGCCACCACAACAAGCAGCAACATAATTAAGCAATGCTTGAGATACTTTTTATCAAACAAAGACAGGGCGAGTAAGGCGGCAATAAATGCGGCCAGACCACTGACACCCAGGCCACCCACGAGTGGCACATAACCGGCCAGCGGTGTATCAATTTGTGAGTAACCGGTTTGTAACCAGGGCATGCCGGTGAGGAAATAACCCCTTAACCATTCAGAGAGCAACCACAGCAGTGGCAGCACGAGCAATAAATAAAGTCGTGTCGATGTTTTAAAAAATCGCCGTGCCAGATACAGCGCCAGTGCAGGATAAAGCGCCAGCACTGAGGCAAGCAACAAAACAATAATAATCGTTAATACAAAGGGGGAACCGCCATAATTGTGCAGGCTATAAAACACCCAGTGCAGTCCATGGGCAAACCAGCCAAAGCCGAACAACCAGCCCCGACGAAAGGCCAGGGCCGGTGTTTGATCTACAGATAGAACAAACAACCAGGCAAGCAGGGGATAAAGCAGAAGCGAAATATGATAGGGCGCAAAGGCAAAGGGTAAGGCCAGGCCGGCAAGCAGTGCACTCAGGTCCAGTAACTGCCGCCCATATTTATTATCGTTATTTAGAAAGCCTGCCATCATTATCCTGTGCGCTGCCTGCACACGCAATTATTCGGCAGTTTCTGGTGTCGAAGGCAGGACGACGAGCTGCACCTGTTTAATACGTCGGCTATCTGCGCTCATAATCTTAAACATGTAATGACCAATCGTTATAGTTTCACCACGTTTAGGTAAATGTCCAAGATGCTTCATAATCAGGCCACCCAGGGTGTCACATTCATCGTCATTAAACTGGCTACTAAAACGTTCGTTTATTTCTTCGATGGGCGTCAGTGCCTTGATTGAATAACGACTAATACCCAGCCGCCTGATGTTGCCAATATCTTCCACATCATGCTCATCATCGATATCGCCTACAATCTGCTCCAGCACGTCTTCGATGGTCACCAGGCCAGCCACACCACCATATTCATCCACCACTATAGCCATGTGGCTTCGACTCGAACGGAATTCTTTAAGCAGTACATTTAGACGTTTGCTTTCCGGCACGAACGAGGGTGCACGTATAATATCCCGTATATCAAAATCTTCTCGCCTGTCCTCGTCACAGTAATGCAATAAATCCTTGGCCAATAGTATACCGACTATCTCATCACGGTTGTCACCGATGACAGGAAATCGGGAATGGCCTGAATTATTAATTACCGGCAACATTTCTTCATGGCTGTTTTTCTCATCCAGCACAACCATATGCGCCCTGGGGATCATGATGTCACGCACCTGTGTATTAGCAACCTGTAGCACACCCTCAATCATGGTGAGTGCATCCAGGTCAAAAAGCCCACGCTTTTGCGCTGTCTGCAGAACCGCAATCAGTTCATCACCATCGTGTGGAATCTTCAGGAAAATTCGACTCATTTTTTCCAGCAATGACAGCTGCGTATCATTTGTTTGATCGTTCATGATTTGTTGTTTTCCGCAGAAACATTTTGATAGGGATCAGGAAAATTAAGCTGCTGCACAAGCCTGGTTTCGAGGCTTTCCATTTCATCAGCTTCGGCATCGGTTATATGATCATAACCCTGGAGGTGTAACATGCCGTGTATCACCATATGCGCCCAGTGCGCCTGCGATGATTTATTTTGCTCGACAGCCTCACGCTCGACCACTGGCGCACAGATAACCAGGTCACCCAATAACGGCACACCAAATTCTTCTGGCATGTCCATCGGGAAGGACAAAACATTGGTTGGTTTATTTTTACCGCGATAGCTATGATTTAGTGACTGGCTTTCTTCTTCACCGACAATACGAAGACTGACTTCTACTTCCCTGTCATCACAAAGCGCGAGATTCGCCCATTGCTCCAACAGTTGCCTCGGCGGAGGTTCATCCTGTGATTCTGCATACTGCACATCAAGTTTGACTGGCATTTTATTTCTCATTTTTTTCGAAATGGTCATAGGCCCTAACGATACGCTGAACCATCGGATGGCGAACCACATCACGGGCATTAAAAAATGTCATGGCAACACCTTCGACATCCTTTAACACCTCAATGGCATGGCGCAGGCCTGACTGTGTTTCCCTTGGCAAATCGATCTGGGTCACGTCACCGGTCACCAGCGCCGTTGAACCAAAACCGATACGCGTCAAAAACATTTTCATTTGTTCGCGCGTCGTATTCTGGGCCTCATCCAGGATAATAAAGGCATCATTTAATGTGCGTCCACGCATATAGGCCAGCGGTGCAATTTCAATGGCACTTTTATCGATTAATTTTGCGACGCGCTCGAAACCCAACATTTCATAGAGTGCATCATACATAGGTCGTAAATAGGGATCAATTTTCTGCGCCATATCACCCGGCAAAAAACCCAGTCGCTCACCCGCCTCCACCGCAGGACGTACCAGAACCAGACGTCGTACTTTTTCAGTTTCCAGTGCCTCTACTGCAGCGGCAACCGCAAGATAGGTTTTACCCGTTCCTGCCGGACCAATGCCCAGGTTAAGATCGTGGGTCAGGATATTTCGCAAATAACTTATTTGATTGGGGCCACGCCCCTTAATAGTGCCTTTACGTAACTGCAGGCTCCATTGATTGGCATCAAACTCGATATCATCGGGTAGCTGCTCACGACCGGAATCCTGTAGATACAGGTTCACACTGGCCGATGTTATTACGTCTTCGCCCGTATCCCGGTATAGCCCCTTTAATACCTCAGCCACCTGCGGCACAACATCTGCTTCACCTATGATTTTAAAATGGTGGTTGCGATTATTAATTTCGACACCCATGCGTGATTCTATCTGGCGCAGGTGTTCATTCAGCGGGCCACATAAATTCGCAAGGCGGGCATTATCAACGGGAACTAAATCAATATCCAGACTTTCAGTCATAAGCTCAGCATAGTAAGTTTTATCAGGGAATTCAGATCAGGCAATCAGGCGTTTTGCATCAATGTCGGACAAAGATACAAATTCAGCCTTCAGGGAATTGGGCAGGGCCTGGGTTATTTTGACATCGACAAAACAACCGACCATATCCTGTTCACAATCGAAGTTTACAACGCGATTATTTTCTGTACGTCCTGCCATTTGTTTTTCATCCTTACGTGACGGACGTTCGACTAGCACGCGCTGGATACTGCCAACCATGTTCTCGCTAATCGCCATCGCCATTTCATTAATGCGTTTTTGCAACCGGGCCAGGCGCTGTTTTTTTATTTCCATATCAACCGTATCATCCATTGATGAAGCCGGTGTACCGGGCCGGGCACTGTAGATAAAACTATAGGAGTGATCAAAGCCAATATCTTCGATCAGCTGCATGGTCTGTTCAAAGTCCGCATCTGTTTCTTCAGGAAAACCAACAATGAAATCGGATGATACGGTGATGTCCGGACGCACTTCACGCAGGCGACGAATTTTCGATTTATATTCTATTGCCATATGGCCGCGCTTCATCGCCGCCAGTACACGATCCGAACCACTCTGTATCGGCAGGTGTACAAAACTCACCAGCTCAGGTACATCCGCATAGGCCTGGATTAATGAATCAGAAAATTCAACCGGGTGCGAGGTGGTAAAACGAATGCGATCGATACCATCCACTGCGGCAACATAATGGATTAACAATGCAAGGTCGGCGATTTCGCCGTCATGCATCTCGCCACGATAGGCATTTACATTCTGGCCCAGTAAATTAATTTCTCGCACGCCCTGTCGTGCCAGTTTGGCGACTTCAGCCAGTACATCATCAAACGGGCGTGAAATTTCCTCGCCCCGGGTATAGGGCACGACACAGAAGGTACAGTACTTGCTACAGCCTTCCATGATAGAGACAAAGGCGGTCGCACCCTCTGCTTTGGGCTCGGGCAGGTTGTCGAATTTTTCGATTTCAGGAAAGGAAATATCAACCACTGAATGATGATCGGTCTCGACCGTGTTCAGCATTTCAGGCAAACGGTGCAGGGTCTGTGGGCCAAACACCATATCGACATAGGGTGCACGCTGGCGAATCACATCACCTTCCTGGCTGGCAACACAACCACCGACACCGATCACCAGGCCTGGCTTCTGCTGTTTCCAGTTTTTCCATTGCCCCAGCAGGGAAAATACTTTCTCCTGCGCCTTCTCACGAATAGAGCAGGTATTCAGCAACAGTATGTCCGCATCTTCCGGGTTGGCAACCTGCACGATCTCTTCAGAGGCAGCCAGCACGTCGTGCATTTTTGCCGAATCGTATTCGTTCATCTGACAACCGAAGGTTTTGATGTATAACTTGCGAGCCATAAAGCATGTTTTCAAAAAAAGGAACCTGAAATTTTACCACGGCAAATAGCTGATTACACCCAGAAAACCACGGATATACCGAATCGCGGATAAAATCCCAGGGCATCTATACCCTCACCCACAGGTAAGTTAAGATCATCCATCTCTAAAAATGACCGGGATACCCCATGAAAAGCCTGTGGAACGATACTGAAGCCGCCAACTACACCGATGAACTGGGCCTGCGTGTCTATAGCTCCCGGTTACTCGGGCGCAATACCGAACTGGTACTCCATGGCGGCGGCAATACCTCGGTCAAAATCAGCCAGCGCAATATCCTCGGCGAAGACGAGCAACTGCTCTATGTCAAAGGCAGCGGCTGGGACCTGGAGACCATCGACCGCCCCGGTTTTGCCCCGGTACGGCTGGATCACCTGCAACGACTGGCCCAACTGGATCAGCTCTCTGACCCGGACATGGTGAATGAACTCAAGACCCACATGACCCTGGCCTCGGCACCGACGCCCTCTGTCGAGGCGATACTGCATGCCATACTGCCCTACAAATACGTGGACCACACCCATGCGGATGCGGTCGTCACCATCACCAATACCCCCAACGGCCTGCAGCATATCCGCCAGATCTATGGCGATAGCATGGTCATAGTCCCTTATGTAATGCCCGGTTTTGACCTGGCAAAAAGCTGCGCCAGATGTTTTGCCGAACAGGCCAATGACAGCACCCGGGGCATGATCCTGATGAATCACGGCATCTTTTCCTTTGCCGAAACCGCCCGGGAGTCCTATGAGCGCATGATTGAGCTGGTCAGCATGGCCGAGGCCTTTCTACAGGACAAGGATGCATGGCAGCTAGCCACAGGAACCGCATCGGCCATCGCCCCCGACCGCCTCGAACTGGCCGACCTGCGCAAACAGGTGTCAGATACCCGTGGCGAGGCCCTGGTGATGCACAGCCGCCGTGATGCACGCACCCTGTCCTTCACCGGTCGCGATGACCTGGCGACGATCTCGCAACAGGGCCCGGCAACCCCGGATCACGTAATACGTACCAAGCGCCTGCCGATGCTGGGCAGCGACAGCCAGGCCTATAGTCGGGCCTATGAAGACTACTTCAAGACACACGCCGCCAGTGCCCGTGAGACCAAAACCATCCTCGATACCGCACCGCGCGTCATCCTCGACCCCCGTCTCGGACTCTGCACCCTGGGTCGCTCAATGAAGGATGCCATGATCGTGCATGATATTTACCTGCACACCATGGACATTATCGAACGCGCCAGCCTGCTGGACTGCTTCCAGGCGCTACCGGCACAGGACATTTTTGATGTGGAGTACTGGGACCTTGAACAGGCCAAACTCAGCAAATCCGGCAAGGCACCCATGTTTAGCGGCGAAATTGCCCTGGTCACGGGTGCCGCCTCGGGTATAGGCAAGGCCTGCGTTGACTCACTACTGGCCAGGGGTGCCGCCGTAGTCGGCCTGGATATTAACCCCGCTATTACGCAGCTACACGAGCGCATGGACTTCCTTGGACTGGTCTGCGACGTAAGCGACAACACTGCCATTGAACAGGCACTGGATCAGGCCGTCACCCACTTTGGCGGCCTCGATATGCTGGTACTCAATGCCGGCATATTCCCCAAAAGTGCCCGCATCGACGCCATGGACATGGCGGTCTGGCAAAAGACCCTGGATATTAATCTCACCGCCAGCCTTAACCTGATGCGCCTCGCTCACCCGTTACTCAAACGGGCACCCAGGAGTGGCCGCGTCGTAGTCATCGGCTCAAAAAATGTCCCCGCGCCCGGCCCCGGCGCCGCCGCCTATTCGGCCTCCAAGGCAGCACTCAACCAGCTGGTACGCGTCGCGGCACTGGAATGGGGACAGGACAATATCCGCATCAATGAACTACACCCCAACGCCGTATTCGATACCGCCATCTGGACCGATGAGATACTCGCTGCCCGTGCCGCATCCTATGGCCTTACAGTGGATGAATACAAAAAACGTAACGTGATGAAAGTCGAAGTCACCAGCCACGATGTCGCCGAACTAACGGCTGAAATGTGCGGGCCTTTATTTGCCAAGACACTGGCGGCGCAACTACCTATTGATGGTGGGGATGAGCGAGTTATTTAATAAGCCATCTACCAGCCAGCTTGTTATTTTCTAATTACAGATAATTAGAACAAGCCCATGAAGCTCTCATACATTTACCTGGCCATCGCCATTATTGCAGGAGCTATTGTTACCAGCGCGATCAAGACCAGCGATGAATTTATTTCCTGAAAATATTAACCTCTAGTCCATTGCTCAAATTTTAATCGTGAACTTACCCTCCATATACACTGATATACGTAGCTTTCTGTCTAAAATATTCTTAAGAACAGGTGAAAGCTTATCCAGGGAATTTGTGTCAGGATCAGGTTTCAAAGTACAAAAAATCTAAATAGTCTTTCTAATCATAGCCAGATCAAAACATTCAAGGCACTTGAATATCCCTTTAGCACTTACATCACAGGCCCAGGATTAATAGAGAATCTTTATTCTGACTCTATAAATAGCGCAATAACAGCTATAGTAAATAAAGGAGGTGTTCTGTATTATTTAGATATCCCGTGCACATCAGGCTACTATCGCATGCATCTAATCAATGACTATAAATCCTATTCTAAAAAACACCCCTTAAAAGCACGAATCCTGCTTTCATTATTTATTATCATCATAACCCTCGCAATTATAAGAGCATTACTACCTACAGCCATAAAAATAGGCGCTCACTACTGGTTTGACTCAAACAATATAAAGATTGAAATTGGTAAAATTGAAATCGCCTTATTTAATGGCTCTTTTGCTATTAATAATGTTTCAGGCGAAAGCTCAACTGGCAAAAATTTCTCTCTCGATAAATTTAAGGCTTCCTGGCAGTGGAAGCAGCTACTTAACAAGACCGCCTTTATCAAAAATTTAGAAATTGACACGCTTAAAGCTGATGCAGCATTTTATAAAGACGGGATTATGAATATTGCAGGCCTTGTCATAAAACCCAATAACGATAAGCAGATAGAAACACAGACGCCCACCATTAATAAAGACACTTCCCCCCCCTGGAATGCCGTTGTAGAAACCATTAAATTATCTGGCATTGAATTCTGCCTGCAGCAGCACAATGAAGAAAAAACACCTGATGTTGATTATTGTGCCACATTAGCCAGCCTTAACTGGAACGGCAGTATAGAATTTAAACCATCAACACAGGACAAGACTGCTGAGATAACACCGCTGCATGTAAATGGGACATTAAAATTAAATAACATCGTACTTAAAAACAATAAACTCAACCTTGCTTTACTTGATATTAAAGCCATCGATATTCAAGACATCAATATACAGACACCTTTCAACATAAACGCCTCCAGAATCGACATAAACAACTTGACCGCATTGCAACGTAACAACAACACTGGAGCCAATGACGCCCAACTTGTTGCATTTGATCTTCTTTCTATTCAACCTATATCATTTTTAAACCTGAACAACCTAAAACTCGGCACAATTAAACTTAATGCGGCACAAGCATTTTTGAATATTGATAAAAACGGCAAAACTGATTTTGCAAAATGGATGCCGAAAAAAACAAAACAAAAACCTGCCGCACAAGACACCGTGAAAATCAATGAGGAGCCTTTTGATTTCTCCTTTGATGAATTCATATTCAATACTGACAAGCACATCCTCTTTGTCGACAACAGCCTAAAAGAAACCTTTTCCACAGACATACACGCCATTGATATCGGATTTAAAAAGCTTGATAGCCATACCCCCAATGTTCTAAGCCATGCAAATGTATCATTTAAGATTGATAAACATGCCACTTTTAAAATAGAAACAGACCTGATGCCATTAGCAAAAAAAATATCGGTGAAAGGCAAAGGAGAAATATCTGGACTTGACCTAAGAATGCTAGCACCTTATACCAAGCAGTTTATCGGGCACAATATTAAAAGTGGGCAACTTGATACAAACCTGAAACTTGACATTAAAAAAGGAATTATTGACAGCAATATTGAACTCGCTTTACATCACTTTGAGCTAAAAACATTAAGCAAAAAAGAAGCTGATGAACTTAATAGTGAATTTGGCTTTCCATTAAACAGCTCTTTATCCTTACTGCGCGACAAAGATAACACTATTCGCCTTAACATCCCTGTTAATGGAGATGTTGCTAACCCAGAATTTGATCCAAGTGATGCCATTATCAAAGCCAGCTCAAGCGCCATCACATCATCTATTATTCAATACTACACACCTTTTGGCCTGATATTTACTGCCAGCGCCCTAATCGACCTTGCCTCTGCACTTAACTTCGAGCCAGTAATCTTCGAAGCAAATATGGCCGCGTTAACCCCCGATCACCAGGACCAATTAAACAAACTTGCAACCTTGATGACTGAACGTCCAGGAATTCATTTAACTCTTTGCGGCATCAGCAACATGATGGACAAAGACACTCTCTTTCCTGCGCCAAAAAACCTGACAGCAGCAACCGAGACCAAAACAACCGCAGAAGACCCTATGTCAAAAGAAAAATTAAATACCCTTAAAAAACTGGCCGAAACACGTAGCTCAGCTATAAAAAACCACCTGGTTAACACAAAATCCATTAAAGCCAGCCGACTTATAGAGTGCGCGCCCGAGTATGAAATAGATGGGATACCCGGGGTATTAATTAGTATTTAACCAATAAATATAGATCCCCATACGCCCTACAAAACTATTTTAGAGAGACATTAAAATGGAAAAAGAACTTCAACAAGCACAAGAAATATATAAGCTCATTACCGAGTATTTCGTCACTTACAGCTTTCAACTGCTTGGTGCAGCTATTATTCTAATTTTAGGGATCTTTATCGCAAAAAAAGTAAGTAACTTTGTCTATAAAATCTGCGAGAGCAAAGAATTAGATATCACCTTGACTCGATTTATTGCCAGTACGACAAAAATCGCCATAATCGTGATGATTGCTGTTATTGCATTAGGAAAAATTGGAATAAGTGTTACACCCTTCGTCGCAGCAATCGGCGCTTTGTCCCTGGGTGCTGGCCTGGCTGCCCAGGGCCTGTTATCTAATTATGGCGCAGGCTTGAACATAATCCTGGCTCGACCTTTTGTAGTAGGTGATACCATTCGCGTACAAAATGTCATTGGTCAAGTGAAAGAAGTTCATTTAGCCCATACCATCTTAAACGATGAAGACAATGTCGAAATAACAATCCCTAACAAGCATATTATCGGTGAAGTCCTTAGTAACTCACATAGTGACACATTAGCCGAAGAAACTATTGGAATTTCTTATGACAGCGACCCGGAGGAGGCTGTCTCTGTTATCATCAGCGCACTGAATACTGTTGAGAACATGAGCACCGAAAGGAAACCACAAGTTGGAATTGAAAACTTTGCAGACAGTAGTATATTAATTGGTATCCGTTTCTGGGCACCAACCTGTAATTATTTTGAAACACGTTACCGCGCTAATGCAGCCATTTTTAAAGCATTGAAATCATCCAACATTACTATTCCTTATCCCCAGCGTGAAATTCGTATCCTATCTGATAAGACATAAAAAGATAAGCCAGTTACTCTACCGTCACCGACTTCGCCAGATTACGCGGCTGATCCACATCGGTTCCCTTGCGCACTGCTACAAAATATGAAAACAGTTGCAGGGCGACCGCATATAAAATGGGCGCCACTTCGGCCGCAATCGCGGGCACCTGGATCACATGGCAGGCACCATCAAGATCCGAGGTATCGAGTCGTTCATCGGCGAACAGGTAGACCTCACCTTTTCTTGCCAGCACTTCCTGCAGGTTGGACTTGAGCTTATCTTCCAGACCATCTTTTGGCGCCACGGCAATAATCGGCATCAACGGATCCACCAGTGCCAATGGGCCATGTTTTAGTTCGCCGGCAGGGTAGGCTTCTGCATGGATATAGGAGATCTCCTTGAGTTTTAACGCACCTTCCATGGCAATTGGGTACTGCACACCACGACCGAGAAATATAGCATTCAGCGTATCTTTGAAATTATCGGACCAGATTTCAATCTGGTCCGTATTAATCACTTTTTCAATCAATGATGGCAGGCCGTTTAACTCAGTAAGAATCTGTTTTTCTGTGACCTCAGTTAACTGGTGTCGACGACCCAATGCCAGCGTCAGCAACATCAGGCCTATCAGCTGTGTGGTGAAGGCCTTGGTCGAGGCTACACCGATTTCCGGACCGGCGCGCGTCATCAGCACCAGGCGTGATTCACGCACCAGTGAACTCTCCGGCACATTACATATAGCTAGACTTAAGGGACAGTTTTCCTTGAGCTTGCGTAGTGCGGCCAGGGTATCGGCGGTTTCACCGGACTGGGAAATGGTGACCACCAGCGTATCCTTGTTGATCACCGGGTTGCGATAACGGAATTCAGAAGCCACTTCCACGTTACAGGGGATACCCGCCATGGCCTCCAGCCAGTAACGCGCCACCATACCCGCATGATACGAGGTACCACAGGCAATAATCTGTACCTGTTTGACCTGGTCAAACACCTCGGCGGCATCGGCACCAAAGGCATTATCCAGTACACGGCCATCATAAACACGGCCTTCCAGTGTATCCATCAGCACCTTTGGCTGCTCATGGATTTCCTTCATCATAAAATGACGGAACTTGCCACGGCTGACCGCATCCATACTCAACTCAGTGGTGCGTATTTCCCGCTCAACGAGCTCACCTGATTTATCAAAAATCTGTAGTGCATCGATATGAATATCGGCTATATCGCCTTCTTCAAGGAAAATAAAGCGTTGCGTCACCGGCAATAATGCAGCCACATCCGAGGCGATGAAATACTCACCAAAGCCCACGCCAATGACCAGCGGGCTACCACTACGCGCCGCAATCAATCGCCCCGGTTCGTCCACTGCAATCACACCCAGCGCATAGGCACCTTCCAGGTCGGTGATGGCATGCTTTACTGCTGCCAGTAAATCATCGCCCTTTAAGCGGTAAGACTGTATCTGGTGTACCACGACCTCGGTATCAGTCTCCGAGGTAAACTTGAAACCATTGGCCATCTGCTGCTGGCGCAGGGCATTATGATTTTCAATAATACCGTTATGCACCACGGCCACTTTTTTATCACAGATATGAGGATGGGCATTGGCCTCTGAAGGCACACCATGTGTCGCCCAGCGAGTATGCGCTATACCCAGCCCACCTTTGATCGGCTGAGTAACCAGGGACCTGGCCAGCTCTTCCACTTTACCCAGCCGACGCACCCTCTCCAGGCATGCTGCATCATTCACTACTGCAATACCTGCCGAGTCATATCCTCGATATTCCAGGCGTCTTAAGCCTTCCAGCAAAATGGGCACTACATTACGCTCTGCTACTGCACCTACAATCCCGCACATATCTAAGTTTCCTGAAAATATTTACTGAGTACGCCTACTTATTTTTATAATTTATCGAAGCATTAAACCTGTTTACAAATAAGTAATGCCATTCTTATTCATACACTTTATAAGATACTATGGCAAAAAGCCCCTGATATAAGGGGCTTTTTTATAATAGTCTGTTAATTATCTATTTACTAGAACGGAATATCATCATCAAAACTATCATCCATTGCTGCAACAGGCTGTTGTTGTGGTGCATTATTCTGTGACTGCTGTTGCGATGGTGCGTTCTGCCCCTGCTGTGATGATGAATAATCACCACCAGATGAACGACTACCTAGCATCTGCATTTCACTGGCAATGATTTTTGTTGTATAACGATCGTTGCCATTTTTATCCTGCCATTTTTCTGTACGTAGGCTGCCCTCGATATAAACCTGTGAACCCTTGCGTAAATATTCTGCTGCAATTTCTGCCAGTCGACCAAAGAAGGTCACGTTATGCCATTCCGTGCGCTCCTGTTTCTGATTTGTCTGCTTGTCTGTCCACTGCTCTGATGTTGCAACGACCAAACTGGTGACTGCACCGCCACTGGGCATGTATCGCGTCTCTGGATCTTTACCACAGTTACCGACGATAATTACTTTATTAATTCCACGTGCCATGTTGTATGTACCTCTAAGGGATAGGCCCCTGAAAATTTAATCCGGCGTGTTTTCAGGGGTTTGAGTTATCGATATATTCTAATTTACCAATCTCGTCTAATGCGATTTTGGTTGCGCAATGATTACAACAACCATACAAATTGTCCAGCCACCTCGTCACTTATTAATCGAAAATTCGAGTAATTTTGCTTCATCCAGGGCATGCAACTCCACCTTAAGGTAAGCGATGCCTGCCCCAGCTTCGATACTGGCGCCCGCAACCCCCCTTACCGACACCAGCTCTGAAATCATAGGATTAACCTGTGCTGGCTCAATCGGCCCTATGTTTAGCAGGTAGGTACTCAAGTAGCGTGGGTTTTTCATGCTAACAGCTGCCAGCAACCATACACATATAGCTACTGCACAGGCAATAAATACACCTTCGCTACCCCAGTGCTGGTAACTAAAACCACCCATGCCACCACCGACAAAGGCGCCGAGGAACTGGCCGCTCGAGTAGAGCCCCATCGCCGTACCCTTACGATCAGCGGGCGCCATTTTAGCCACTAGTGAAGGCAGGCTGGCCTCTAGCAGGTTAAAGGCGGTGAAAAATATCACCAAAATAAGACCCACCTGAAAAACCGTATCGGGCTGTATCAGCAACCCCAGTTCAGCAATGATTAATGTGCCAATGGCGCCAATGAACACCTGTTTCATGCGACGCCTTTTTTCAGCCAGGATGATAAAGGGCACCATCAAAACTACGGAGACCAAAAATACGGGCAGGTACAATTTCCAGTGCTGCGCCACATCAAAACCCAGCTCGCCCTGTAACATGGGCGGGATTGCCATAAAGCTGGCCATGAGCACCAAATGTAATACAAAAATCCCCAGGTTCAGCCTTAACAACTGGTGGTCGGCCAGCACATCCCTGAACTCGGTGGGTACGGCCTGGGCATCACGGTGAAAAATGCTATTTTCGGGGTCAGGCACCAGCGTAAAGAGTACGACGATTGCCATCACCGCCATCACCGCAGTAAACACGAACAGCCCAGGCACACCTATGTGACTGCTGAGAACGGGCCCCAGCACCATGGCCAGCGCAAAAGAGAAGCCAATACTCACACCAATAAAACCCATCATCTTCAGCCGGTGCTCTTCCCGTGACAGGTCCGCCGCCAGCGCCATCAGTGTCGCCGCTATCGCACCACTACCCTGTAGGGCACGGCCAATAATAATGCCATAAATACTCTCTGAGCCGGCTGCGAGCAGGCTGCCCAGCGCAAAAATAACCAGGCCCAGGGTAATCATCAGCTTTCGACCATACTTATCCGACAGCATGCCATAG
>Ga0224496_10000354_pt1 | contig 32748 bp, 33 predicted proteins | sample SF_Jul11_sed_USG_2_FD_168127 | JGI IMG/M metagenome (GOLD analysis project Ga0224496, IMG submission 168127) | Sediment microbial communities from San Francisco Bay, California, United States - SF_Jul11_sed_USGS_8_1 | ecosystem: Environmental > Aquatic > Marine > Sediment | place: USA...
ACAAACAGGCGCCATTCGTTCATGAACTGCAGTCCATCGCTGTCCTTATCAGCGGCTACAATTATTCACTTAATAAACGGACTGATTCATGGAACTACCACTACTGATCAAAGCACTAATTCTCGGGGTCGTCGAGGGCCTCACCGAATTTCTGCCGGTGTCCTCCACGGGACACTTGATCATCGTAGGAAATCTCCTTGGATTAAATGATGATAAGAGCAAGGTTTTCGAAATCGTCATCCAGCTTGGAGCCATACTCGGCGTAGTCTGGGATTACCGAGCGCGCGTTGGGCGACTGATCACGGGATTGAACACCAGACATGAACAGAATTTTCTACTGAATCTATTCATCGCGTTTCTCCCCGCCGCCGTTGTGGGGTTTTTGCTGCACCAGCAAATCAAGACGTATCTTTTTAATCCGGTTACTGTCGCGGGCGCGTTAATTGTCGGCGGTTTCGTGATCCTGTGGATCGAGCGTCTCCCGTTGCGCGTGCGCATTACCAGCATGGAGGATCTCGGCCCGCGGGACGCCTTCAAAATTGGCATTGCCCAAACATTTTCACTTTTTCCAGGCGTATCCCGCGCCGGTGCTACTATCATGGGTGGTTTGCTGGCGGGGATGTCACGCACCGCCGCAACTGAATTTTCATTTCTGTTGGCCATGCCGATTATGTTCGCGGCAACATTATTCGAACTGCTGAATAATCATGCGCTGTTCGAGGCGGCTGACTTTCCGGTTTTCGCCACCGGATTTCTCACCTCCTTTGTTTCTGCGCTGATCGTGGTCAAACTCTTCCTGCGCTACGTTTCCAATCATAATTTCACGTTGTTCGCGATTTATCGCATCATTTTCGGCGTGCTGGTGCTCGCCTACTTTTGGAGCTAATCGTGTTCCGCCCGCTGCGACGACTTTATGAGTGGGTACTTTCCTGGGCACACCACCGGCATGCGCCATTGGCCCTGTTCCTGCTGGCCTTCACGGAGTCGTCTTTCTTTCCTGTTCCCCCGGATGTGCTGTTGATTGCGTTGGCACTCGGTATCCCGGCACGGGCATTTCGTCTTGCCTTGATTACCACGGCCGGCTCGGTACTCGGTGGGCTCGCTGGCTATGCCATCGGCTACGGTTTCATGGCCAGCGTCGGCCAGTGGATACTCGATGTGTATCATTTCCACGCCCAGTTCGAGAAGATTCAAAGCTTGTACCTTGAATACGACATCTGGGCCATTGCCGTCGCAGGATTCACACCTATTCCCTACAAGGTATTCACCATTGCTGCAGGCGCCTTCGACATGGATGTGTGGCGATTCACACTCGCATCGCTAGTATCCCGGGGCGCACGCTTTTTCCTGTTGGCATGGCTTATTCATCATTATGGCGCCGCGATCAAGGACTTTATTAATCGCTATTTCAATGCGCTGACGCTGCTTTTCGTGGTGCTGCTCCTCGGGTTTTTTGTTCTTGTGGCAATTTGGTAGGCTCGTCTTTCGCGGGCCTTGATTGCCCCTTACTCGGCCTGAGCCCCCCTTACTGGCCGCCTGCTGGCACCACACCTCACGCCAGAATGCCACTATTTCTGCATGAATCACCATCCTTTCAAGACTTTGAATGTGCCGCGGGGCTGCGCTATGTTTATTTAAATGGACACAAACTCACCCGGCGCCGGCAAAAAAACACAGGACGCCAAGCTTTTGTCAACTCCTGTCAAGTCAACAGTTCCCACCGCTGCTTCGGCGGCCGACAAGGTTCGCGTCTTGGTAGCGGATGATTCACGCGTCATCCGCAAAGCGATAAACAAGATCCTTAGTAATGAATTTGACCTCGTCGATGCCGAAGATGGCGAAACGGCCTGGGAGCTGCTCCGGAAGGATAGCAGCATCGAAGTACTGATTTCCGATATCGAGATGCCCAAGCTGGATGGTTATTCGCTCATCTGCCATATCCGTGCTGAAGAAAACGAGCGCTTGCGCAGCGTCCCGATCATTGTCATCACCGGCGCCGATGACGAACAGACCCGGGAGCGGGCTTTCGCGTGCGGTGCCACTGATTTCATCATCAAACCGATTGACGGCGTGCAATTGCTCGCGCGCACCCGGGCACATGCCAAGCTCGACCAAACCACGCGCAAACTGGAAGAAACGGCTACTGCGCTCGAGGAACAGACGGCGGTTGATCCGCTCACGCAATTGCACAGCCGGCGCTATTTTATCCAGCGCGGTGTCCAAGATCTGGCCTTCGCCAAACGCCATAACTACGACCTGTCGATCATTCGCGTCGATATTGACAATTTTCGCTCTATTTATAAAAAACACGGCGACCAGGTCAGCGATCAGATTTTGATCTGGCTGGCAAAAATTCTGGTGGCCACCAGTCGCACGGAAGATACGGTGGCTCGAATCGGTGGCGGTGAATTTGCAATACTCGCGCCCTCTTCCGGGCGCATGCAAGCCGCTGTACTTTGCGAGCGTGCGCGCACCGCAGTCAGCGCAGAAACTTTCAAGAATGACAGCCTTACCCTCCCGATGACGATCAGCCTTGGCCTATCCACGCTCGGTCGTGATCCCGGGGACACCATTGATGAATTACTGTCGCTGGCCGAGCAGCGCATGACCTTGGCCAAGGCGGCCGGCGGTAATCGCCTCGGTGTCAGCTACCAGGAGGAAGCGCCTAAACCGGAAGAAGCCGTTATCGAGCAGCCTGATCTGGAAACAGCACTCAAAATGCTCGAAGCCAACGAGAGGGGAAAACTGGTGCCCTTTTTGCCGGACCTAATTACCCGCTGCATACCCTTGCTGGAGTTCTGTAACAAAAAACTTGACCTGGGCCTGGGATTTGCCATCGAATCACTTAAGGACAAGATCTCCGATATGAAATAATGGTTCCATTGACCGTAACCGACGGGAACCATGTCCAGTCGTCAGTGTTGTTACGATTCCTTTTGTGGAAATATCACAGGACAACCCTTCGCTGCCCGGTTGGGTGCTGAGTTTGATTCCACCCCAGAGTCTCGAAGGCAATCGTCCGGTGTCCGCCAGTCGTCAGCGTTGGTGACAAGCGCTCTAGGACTGAAAGTTATTTCTCTCAATTTGGCGAAACGCTTATCCATGAATAGAGGCTTTCAACCCGCTTGGTGGTGCCGTGGGCCCAATGCTCAAACCCTATGGGCAAGGTTAGCCAGACGTGCTCCGAAGCTTTTTTTCCAGCGCGAGCGCCTGGAGCTTCCTGACGGCGATTTTCTCGACTTGGACTGGACGGAGAATGGCAGCGGCCCAATTGTCATGGTGCTGCATGGTCTCGAGGGTTCATCTCAATCACCTTATGCCCGCGGCATGATGCAGGCGATCAAGCGCCGCGGGTGGCGTGGTGTCGTCATGCACTTCCGTGGGTGCAGCGGGGAACCCAATCGTCTGGCACGCAGCTATCATTCCGGAGACACCGGCGATCTCGCGCACGTGATCAGTACGCTACAGCAACGCGAACCACGCACTAGGGTGAGCATCGTCGGTTTCTCATTGGGAGGAAACGTTCTGCTCAAATGGCTGGGCAATACCGGAAGAGAAACGCCTGTGCGCGCCGCCGTGGCCGTATCGGTTCCGTACGTCTTGCAGAGCGCGGCGGATCGGCTTAATCGGGGATTCTCACGTCTGTATCAACGGCAACTGATACGCTCCCTGCGTCTCACTGTTGCCGAGAAGCGCAAACGCATCGCGTTGCCCATCAAGATTCAGGACCTTTCGACTCTTAAAAGCTTTCGTGATTTCGATGAATATGTTACGGCTCCCTTGCACGGTTTCGATAGCGCCGATCACTATTACACCGTGTCGAGCTCACGCCAATACCTGAAAGGAATAGCAGTCCCAACACTATTGCTGCACGCACGTGACGACCCGTTCATGACTGAAAAGGTCATCCCACGGAAAAATGAGCTGCCCGACTCCGTCACGCTGGAAGTCTATCCGTACGGGGGGCATGTAGGTTTTGTCAGCGGGACATGGCCGTGGAGGACAAATTACTGGCTGGAGGAACGTATTCCGAAATATCTTGAAGGATATTTCTGAAATAAAACATATCCAGCTAAAATCCATCTCTCTTGAAATAATCTCGACGCCAGTAGGTATACAACGCGAATCCCCACCAACAAAGAATGACAACAGCAGCCATCATCGCGATGGCCTGCACGATCAGGGCTTCGTTGATCCCCTGCATTTGCAGCTGACTTTCGAACCCGATCATCTGAATCTTAACGAACTCCTGCAGCGCTTCCCGGCTCAGCACCAGCTGTAACTTGTCGAGGGTATACACGGCGGTCGTCACATACACCAAGGTGTATCCCCATCTTGTTGCACTCCACAAGCCTATTCCCAGGGCCAGGAAGAGCGCGACATAAAAAAGATGATAAATCCCGGCGGTGATGCCACCCCGAATTGCCCCGAAGAGTGGCGCTTCAGATGTAATTGAAAGAAGCTCCAGCACCGCCGACGCCATGAACAACACGGCGCAGGTGCGAAACGTAAAGTGTCCCTTTTTCCTTTCTGATGTCATGGCAGGTTCTCCATACTGTGGATCGGGCGAATCTAGCTCGCGCCGGGATGATGTCAATCTCCCGAGGACTCCCGAAGATCCACCGAAGGGCACTGCTGACTCAAGCAACAGCGATAACAAAGCGGTTGCTTTTTGCAGATTTCCTTTCCGTGGATCACGATCAGGGCATGGTATTCATTGAACCGCGAGACGGAAGTGCCAAACTTGCGCTCAAACAGGCCGCGCAGGACCTCGTAGGGCTCGTCACCCGAAATCAGTCCGAGGCGCGCGAAAATGCGTCGCGTGTAGGCGTCAATGACGAACACCGGACGCTTAAAGGAGTAGAGCAAGATATCGTCAGCGGTCTCCGGCCCGACGCCGTGCACTGCGAGCAGCGCCGCGCGCAATTCCGCCGTCTCGCGGCGCGCGATTTTATTCACGCCGCCCTGTTCGATCACCCAGCGGCACAGTGCCTTCAGGCGCCGTGCCTTGACGTTGAAATAGCCGGAGGGCTTGAGCCAGGCTGCCAGGTGCCGGGGGTGAGCGTGCACGATCGCAGCGGGCGAGAGCGCGCGGGCGCGCTTGAGGTTGACGATGGCCCGCTCGACGTTGGTCCACGCGGTGTTCTGGGTCAGCACCGCCCCGACCATGATTTCAAAAGCGCCATTGCCCGGCCACCAGTGTTGACGACCGTTAGCAGCATAAAGTCGGTGGTAAATCTCGGAGACAGAGAGGAGATGACTAGCTCTTGGGCGGCCAGCCGTGGGTTTCCTTCTGGCAGTCGCGGCACCACGCATAAAGCGCATCATACATCACCATCCCATGGCGCAGCATTTCATGGTCGTCGGCATATAGACGGGACAAACCGAGCGACAGCGCCATCAGACCCGGAACCTGCGGCGCGAGATCAGGGCGCGAAGTGTCTGCGCCACGCACAATCACAGCCAGCTGTTGCAAGGCGGGATCGTTCAGTTTGTATTTTTTGAGAAAGGCATCGAAGCTGCACAGCTCGCCGTGGTGAGACATCTCAACACCGGGGATGTCATACGGGATAGCGCCTGTCTCTTGCGCCACCTTCAGCACATCCTGGGCTGGCACATAGTGAAACTCGGGCGACTTGTCGATGAACCTTGCGATCAGCCAAGGGCAGGCGATGCGATCAATTTTCGGACGTTCCCGGGTGACCCATTTCATGTCGCCATTCCCTCTATTTTTCCGTAACTTCGCCTCCGGTCGTCTTCCAGGCCTCAAGGCCGCCTTCAATAAAGCGCGCCTTGACGCCCTTTGCCTGCAATTGGTCCACCACCGTGTTGCTCACCGAACCTCCGCGCACGCAGTAAATGACAATATCCCGGTCGAGCGGCAAGGCCGTGCTCCACTGTGCCAGTTTGTCCGGATCCAACCAGGCGGCACCGGGGATTTTCTGGCCATCTGTCTGGTAATCATTCTTGCGGCGCACATCCAGTACCAGGATATTTTTTCGGAGATAGAGAAGCTGTTTGAGCTCATCTGGCGTGATAGTGCGATTCATGAATTCCCCTCTGTAATTCCGTTCGCGACACGGTCAAGTTTTAACGTGGCGTAATTAAAACAGTATAGATTCCCCCGTTCATACAAGTCAGGGCGCTTCAAATACCAAGAAGCGGCCTGAGCACCACGTAAGCAAGCCCTGCACCTCCGCACGCTAGAATCACCGGTATGATTCCAACTTTGAATCGCCACAGGGCGACAAAGGCTACCACTCCGATAATTACGGGCAGCCAGTCAAAGTTGCTGAACACCGTTACCAGACTCAGCGACGTCGGAAAACCCTGCGGCCACAGTACATGATAAGCGAAAAATACCGCGAGATTGAGTACCACCCCGACGACCGCCGCCGTGATGCCGGTAAGCGGTGCTGTGAATTTGATATCGTGCCGCGTGGCTTCCACCGCCGGTCCACCAAGCAGGATGAAAAGAAATGAAGGCAAAAAAGTAAAGAAGGTGGCGACCGTCGCCCCGGCGATCCCGGCCAGCGCCAGCATGTCCGGGCCAAAGATTTCCTTGGTCCAGCCTCCCAAGAAGCCCACAAAGGCAACGACCATAATAAGGGGTCCGGGCGTGGTCTCTCCCAACGCCAAGCCGTCAATCATCTGGATGCCCGTCAACCACTGATACTGATCCACGCCACCCTGATAGACATAGGGAAGCACGGCATAGGCGCCACCAAAAGTAAGCAGCGCGGCCTTGGTAAAGAACCATCCCATTTGCGTGAGTGTTCCCTCCCAACCGTATTGCGCCAACATCAGGCCCATGACACCAGCCCAGATGAACAGCCCAACCAAGGCATAGGTAATGACTCTCGTCCACTTGAAACAGGCATGCTCGGGCGGAGGGGTATTATCGTCGATAAGTGCCGGTCCGTAACTCCTGTGGCCGTCGCCGTGATGCCCGCCGGTTTTGAATTTATCCGGGGCCAGACGTCCACCGATGAAACCGACCATAGCCGCACCCAGCACGATATACGGGAACGGCACGTTGAAGGCAAAAATCGCCACGAAGGCCGCGGCCGCCATCGCCCACAGAACGGCGTTTTTAAGAGCGCGCGAGCCGATGCGATAGGCCGCGAAGACCACAATGGCTGTCACCGCCGGCTTGATTCCATAAAGTATTCCGGCCACGGCTGGCACGTTACCAAATACAATATAAATCCATGTGAGGGCAATGAGGATAAATAAAGAGGGCAACACGAACAAAGTGCCGGCGATGATCCCACCCTTGGTGCCGTGCATCAACCAACCGATATAGGTGGCGAGCTGCTGCGCCTCCGGCCCGGGCAACAGCATGCAATAATTTAAAGCATGCAGAAACCGGTGCTCCGAGATCCAGCGGCGGCGCTCGACCAGCTCCTGGTGCATCATGCTGATCTGCCCGGCGGGACCACCAAAACTGATGAATCCCAGCTTCAGCCAATAGGAAAAAGCTTCGCTCAGTGAAGCCTCGGCCGGGGGCTTTGTGTTATCGGCTGTGGTGGGAACTGTTGACATATTCTTCTCCACTCAATTATTCACAACCTGTTATTTATGACGCGGTGCGTGACTAACGCCGATGTCCCACTCGCCGTTTGGAAACGCGCGATTTTTTCCGTGAGATCTCTGTTCGCTGACGTTGGCGCCCTCTTCCTTGAGTCCGTTTTACACTGTCAATCTTGGTTTTCCCGGGCGAAGGAGATTGCAGACCCGCTTGTTCGTAGAGCGCGGCGGTCAAGGCTTCATCCAGCGCAGAACTTCGACCCGCATGAAAATACGGCGGCAAGGCGACGGGTCCGTAACGCACGCGCATTAACCGGCTGACCTTGGCACCGACCGTCTCCCACAGGCGGCGCACTTCCCGGTTACGTCCCTCCTTGAGCGTCACATGATACCAATGATTCGCACCGGTACCACCGGCATCCACAATCGACTCGAACCGTGCCGGGCCGTCATCAAGCATGACACCCTCCTTAAGCCGCGTCAGCATGGCGTCACTGATTTTTCCCAGGATACGCACGGCATATTCACGCTCGATTTCGCGTGAAGGATGCATGAGGCGATTGGCGAGTTCACCGTCGGTGGTGAAAAGCAGAAGTCCCGAGGTGTTGTAATCCAGTCGGCCGACGGCAATCCAGCGTGCGCCGCGGAGTGTGGGAAGTTTGTCGAAAACCGTGGGGCGTCCCTGGGGGTCCGAACGCGTGCAAACTTCGCCTTCGGGCTTGTGGTAGAGCAGGATGCGCGGTTGGGTCTGGAAAGCATGCGCCGGGACAGTCCGGCCGTCCACGCGCAGAATTTGGCCGACGGTGACGCGCGCGCCGAGGGCGGCGGGCTTTCCGTCGATGGTGATTCGTCCTTCGGTTATCCAGCGTTCGATTTGGCGGCGCGAACCTAATCCGGCGCGGGCCAGAACCTTCTGGAGTTTTTCACTCACGCTCGGCGGTTTTGGCCTCGGACAAGATCTCCGATTCCTGCTCCTCCCCCATACCACCGTGAGCGTCGCCCTCGGCAGCTGCCACGCCAGAACGGGTTGCCTCTGCATGCTGTTCAAGATCCAGACGCAGATTCAACTCGTTGCTGATGACATCCAGATCACGCAAGGCTGACAGCGGCGGCAGCTCTTCCAGGTTTTTCAGATTGAAATGTTCCAGGAATTCACGCGTGGTGCCGTATAACGCCGGCCGCCCCGGGACATTGCGCACACCCACCTGACGTATCCATTCGCGTCCAACCAGCGTTTTGATGATATCGGTGCTCACGGACACACCGCGGATATTCTCAATATCCCCGCGCGTTACCGGTTGGCGATAGGCAATGATGGCCAGCGTTTCGAGCAGTGCGCGTGAATAGCGCACTGGACGTTCCTCGGCCAAGCGAGTAACCCAGGGCGCATATTTTTCGCGCGTCTGGAAGCGCCAGGAACGGTCGATCTGCTTCAGTTCCACCACGCGCTCGGCGTACTCTTCCTCGAGCATTTCCAGCGCGGCGCGGATTTCCTCGCGCGTGGGCGGTGATTCGGCGGGAAACATGGTTAACATCTTATCGAGGGTGAGAGGCTGGCCGGCGACCAGCAGAGCCGCTTCGATGATGTTTTTAAGTTCGACGTTAACTTCACTCATCAGGCCGCCGCCTTGAGATGAATCGGTGCATAGGGTTCCTGCTGAACCACCACGATCAGGGATTCCTTGAGAAGTTCGAGAATGGCCATGAACGTGACCACCAGGCCACGACGACCTTCGCGCAGGTCGAACATCTCTTCGAAACTTACAAACGCCTCGCTGTTGATCCTCGCCAGAATACGAGTCATGCGTTCGCGCACCGACAAAGGTTCCAATTGCACATGATGATGCCGGTAAAGTTCGGCGCGTACAAGCACTTCCTTGAAGGCATCCATCATTTCGAACAGGCTGACGTTCGGCTCAATTCGCTTGACCGGCGGCTGATCGTTTTCGATGACGACCAGATGCACCTCACGACCCACGCGTGGCAGGTGATCCAGCGATTCAGCGGCAACGCGGTAACGTTCGTATTCCTGCAGACGCCGCACCAGCTCGGCGCGCGGATCCGCATCCTCGTCTTCATCGCCGGCGGGGTGCGGCAGGAGCATGCGTGATTTGATTTCCGCCAGCATTGCCGCCATGACCAGATACTCCGCGGCGAGCTCGAGTTTGATGGCCTGCATCAGCTCCACGTAGCCCATGTACTGGCGTGTGACTTCAGCGATCGGGATATCGAGGATATTGAGGTTTTGCTTGCGAATCAGGTAGAGCAGCAGGTCGAGCGGGCCCTGAAAGGTTTCGAGAAATACCTCCAGCGCATCCGGCGGTATGTACAGATCCTCCGGTAACCGGGTGAGGGTTTCGCCGTGGACGACCGCCAACGGAGTTTCGCTGTCTGTCGGCGCGCTCATCAGCTGTAGCCCAGCCCCATGGCGGCACGCACGTCCACCAGCGTGGTTTCCGCCGCGTCCTGCGCGCGTTTGCAACCGTCAGCGATTATATTCCTGACGATCAGCGGATCGCGGGAGAATTCCATGGCGCGCTCCTGAATCGGTTTTAATTCCTTCAGCACGTCGTCAATGATGGTCTGTTTACAATCAAGACATCCAATTTTCGCCGAACGGCAGCCTTTTTGCACCCAGTCCTGACGCGTTTCATCGGAATAGATCAGATGAAAATCCCACACCGGACACTTGTCCGGGTCGCCCGGATCTTCGCGTCGCACGCGTGCCGGATCGGTGGGCATGGTCTTAAGTTTTTTCTCTACTTCCGCCGGCGGGTCGCGCAGACCGATGACATTGTCGTAGGATTTGGACATCTTGCGTCCGTCCAGCCCCGGCATCTTGGGAGCGTGTGTCAGCATCGCCTGCGGTTCCGGCAGGATGATCTTCCCGCCTCCTTCCAGAAAACCGAACAATCTTTCCTTGTCACCGAGTGTGATGTTTTTCTGCCGGTCCAGAAGAGCGCGGGCCGTCTCCAACGCCTCGCGGTCGCCCTTCTCCAGAAAAGCCGTGCGCAGCTCGCGATAGAGTTTGGCGTTTTTTTTGCCCATCTTCTTGATGGCCTCTTCCGCGCGATTTTCATAACCCGATTCGCGCCCGTACAGGTGGTTGAACCGGCGCGCTACCTCCCGGGTCAGCTCCACATGGGCGACTTGATCCTCGCCCACCGGCACCAATCCCGCACGATAAATCAGGATATCGGCGCTTTGAAGTAGCGGGTAGCCAAGAAAACCATAGGTCGAGAGATCAAGTTCCTTTAGTTGAAGTTGCTGATCCTTATAGGAGGGAACGCGCTCTAGCCAGGAAAGCGGCGTAATCATGGATAGCAAAACATTCATCTCGGCATGCGCCGGAATGCGGGATTGGATGAATAGTGTGGCGTTATTCGGATCGACGCCGGCCGCCAGCCAGTCTACGACCATGTCCCACACGCTCTCCTCGATGACTTTGGGATCTTCGTAATGAGTGGTCAGGGCGTGCCAGTCCGCCACAAAAAAGAAACACTCGTATTGCGCCTGTAAATTGACCCAGTTTTTAAGTACCCCGTGGTAATGCCCTAAATGCAGCCGCCCCGTCGGTCGCATGCCCGACAACACCCGCATCGATTGGCCCGGCATTACCGTGCTCATCTCAGACCTACAAGAAAAGTGATGAGTTGTTCAAATCCGTGAATTGGCGGGCCAATGATAATGCCCAGAATCCCCGTGGCTAGCAGCGCGAGGAGGATAAAAAAACCGAAAGGCTCGACACGTGAAAGGCGCCATGCCCAGGGACCCGGTAACAGGCCCACAGCCACCCTTCCCCCATCCAGCGGCGGCAAAGGAAGAAGATTAAGTATCATTAGTATTGCATTGATTTGTATGCCAAATATTCCCATATATTGCATGGGCAATCCGGCCCATGAGCTCGGTCCTAACATCACTCCAATTTTGGCAACCAGCGCCCAGAAAATTGCCATCAATAAATTTGCCCCAGGGCCTGCCGCAGCGACAATTGCCATATCCCGCTTGGGATGACGCAGATTTTCCCAGGTCACCGGCACCGGTTTAGCCCAACCAAAAATGAAGCCGCCGAGCATGAGCAACAGAGCGGGAACTAGGATAGTCCCCACGGGATCGATGTGTTTCAGGGGATTTAAGGTCAGACGGCCAAGCCGCTGTGCCGTAGGATCTCCGTAAAGTTTGGCCACCCAGCCGTGCGCTACCTCATGAACGGTAATGGCAAACAGCAGAGGCAGGATGACGACAGAAAGTGTCGCAAGAAACTGGGAAATATCTGGCATTGGCCGCGCAGTATATCAGGTGCGCGACCTAGCGGAAAAGCTGAATACCGACCCTATCTTACTGATTTTTAGAAATATTTAGGCGGAAAACCATGTGCTGTCGCCCTTTCCTTGGCGCAACAGTTTAGGTATCCCATTTTCGAGCTCGATAACGGTCGTTGCATCCAACCCGCAAAAACCGCCATCAATCACCAGTTCCACGTCGTGTTCCAGGCGGGAGCGGATTTCCTCTGGATCGCTCAGGGGCAGATCATCTCCGGGCAAAATCAGCGTCGAACTCATCAGGGGTTCATTCAATTCGACCAACAGGGCCTGGGCGATAACGTTCTTCGGAATACGCAAGCCGATGGTCTTGCGCTTGGGGTGTTGCAAGCGGCGTGGTACCTCGCGCGTGGCCGGGAGAATGAACGTGTACGGCCCCGGGGTATTGGCCCGCAGGAGTCGGTAATCTGCATTTCCTACCCGCGCATATTGCGCCACTTCGGAAAGATCGCGGCAGACGAGCGTGAAATTGTGATCATCCTCCACCCGGCGCAAACGCCGAATCCGTTCCATCGCCTCCTTGTCGCCGATATGCCAGCCAAGGGCGTAACTCGAATCCGTCGGGTAGGCAATCACGCCACCCGCGCGCACGATATCCACGGCGCCTTTGATCAGTCGCGGTTGCGGATTGGCCGGGTGAATCTGAAAAAACTGTGCCATGGCTTAGCCTCCCAATCCCTTCAGGCAAGCGCCTGTCGCGCTGTGTTCTCGTACTGAGTCCAATCCCGCCAGACAGGCGTGCAACCTTCGGGCAAGGACGGCAATTTCCCAAGATCCATCCAGGTTTGCTCAGGGCCATGATAATCCGATCCGGCCGAAGCCAAAAATTTGTATTCCCGGGAAATGCCAGCAAAATGGAGATTGGCCTCAGGCGTATGGCTGCCGGAAACCACTTCGATTGCCTCACCGCCGCAATCGTGAAATTCACTCAGCATTTGGTGCATTTTTCCGGCGCTCAGCTTGTAGCGCGCCGGATGCGCCACCGCCGCCTGTCCGCCGGCCGTGACGATCCATTGAACGGCCTCCTCGAGCGTGGCCCATTGACCGGGCACGAATCCGGGTTTGCCGCGGGACAGGAACTGCCGGAAGGCCTGCGAAAATCCCCGGACATAACCCTGCTCGACCAGGAAACGCGCAAAATGCGTGCGCGCGATGATGGTGCCCTTCGCCAAGCGCGCAGCGCCCGCATAGGCGCCGTCGATCTTTTTCTTTTCCAGACGCCGTCCGATTTCTTCAGCCCTCCATTCGCGGAACTTGCGAAGACGGGCGAGCCCCTGCTGCAACCCGGAATGATCAGGGTCAATGTTGAGTCCGACAATATGCAGTGTCTGATTTTTCCACGTAACAGATATCTCTACACCGGCGATCACGCTTATCCCACATTGCCCTGCAGCCGTTTGCGCCTCATCAAGGCCATCGGTCACATCATGATCAGTGAGAGCCAATACCTCCACGCCAGCCGCATGCGCCCGGCGTACCAGCTCTGACGGTGTGAGCGTGCCATCCGAAAACAGGCTGTGTGAATGCAAATCGTAGCGCTTTGCATGGCCCGAATCGGGAACTATATTGGATATACGCATATCAAAGAGGGTATCATGAATAATCAATTATTTCGTGAATGCGTCAATCATCGCTCATGACAACCATTTTGCCTCCGAGCCTCGCCGAAGCCGCGCTGCGTTTCAAACACGCGGCCATGGAGATCAATGAGGCCTACGAAGCCCGGCGCCCGGACAAGACCAACCAGGTCACGCCGGGACAGCTGACCGAGGCGATCGAACAGTTTCTGACCATCATTGAGCGCATCGACCGTGAGGAAGGCAAAATCGGACCCATCGCCAAGGACGATGCCACACAGCTGGGCGACTACGGCATGACGCTCATTGCTGATCTCGCTGCATGGGCCAGTCAGCTCAATCTGCCGGTCCCGCGCCAAGACCTGGAAATCGTCACTCTTGCCTCCGCCGACTGGATTGTGCGTCACGACGGCCAGATCCGCACGCTGGACCCAGTGGTCAATGCGCTGGCCAATTTCGCCAACCGCCTGCAAGACCCCGGATCGCTGGAGCCGCTAATCACCATGATGGGCCGCGTGGCCCAGGCCACTGCCCATCTCATTAAAGAGGATCTGGAAAAAAACAATCCCGGCCGACCATGGCGAATTTTGCACCTGAATCGCGGGATCGTCGCCACGCGCTCACACAATCCGGCGCTGATGGAAAAGGTCTTCGACGATTTGGTGCGCTACCTGCCGGAGGACGCGGCCGCGTTCTTTGCCGAGGGCATGCAACAGATGGAGGAACTCAACTATCCGTCGCACGTCCGGCAGGTTATGAACCGCTATTTCGACCGCTGGACGCGTCCCCGGATGCATTAAACCGGGCAAACTTCCCTAAAAGACGTTAATTCACCCTCGGTGTTCTTGCCGCCCCGCCGTGGTGATGCGAAAATAGCACTCCTTTTGCCACCGTATTCACGATGAAATTCCTTTACGACCTGTTCCCGTTGCTGCTGTTTTTCGCGGCGTTCAAACTGTACGACATCTATATCGCCACCGCCGTGGCGATTGTTGCCTCCTTCCTGCAGGTGGGACTGTTCTGGGTAAAGCACCGCCGCTTTGAAACCATGCATATGGTGACGCTTGGCGTGATCGCTGTTTTTGGCGGGATGACGTTGCTATTGCATGACGACACTTTCATAAAATGGAAACCGACGCTGGTCTACTGGATATTGTCCGCTCTCGTTCTCGCCAGCCAGTGGTTCGGGAAAAAAACCGTTATCGAGCGCATGATGTCATCGCAGATCGCGCTGCCCGAAACGATATGGAAGCGCCTCAATCTGAGCTGGGGGGTCTTTTTCGCCGTGCTGGGGGCAATAAATCTTTATGTTGCGTTTTATTATGCGCTCGACCTTGATGCCGCGACGCGCCAGGAAATCTGGGTCAACTTCAAGGTATTCGGTTTGCTCGGTATCACTTTGGTGTTTGTCGTGGTACAGGCATTTTTCATGGCGAGGCACATGCAAGCCAAACCGGAAGATGGCGGTTCAACCGCCAACAGGACCGCGGACTGATGTGGTACGTTATCTACGCCACTGACATCGACAACAGTCTTGAACGCCGGTTGGCCGTGCGCGCCCGGCACCTCACGCGCCTGCAGGAACTGCAAAATGAAGGCCGCCTTCTGCTCGCCGGCCCTTGCCCGGCGGTGGAGAGCAAAGATCCCGGTCCGGCCGGTTTCACCGGCAGCCTGATCGTCGCCGAATTTGAGTCACTCGAAGATGCCCAGTCCTGGGTTAACGCCGATCCCTATTTCGAAGCCGGCGTCTACACAAGCGTAAGCGTCAAACCCTTTCACAAGGTTTTGCCTTGAATATAAACCATGGAACGTGCGACGCTCATCGAAAATCGCCTGCGTGAAGTTCTGTCGCCTCAAAAAATCGAGGTGCGTGATGACAGCCACCAGCATGCCGGGCATGAAGGCGCCAAAAGCGGCGGCGGGCATTTTGCCGTCACTATCGTCTCGTCTCATTTCCAGGGCAAAAACCTCGTTCAGCGCCACCAGATGATCTACCAGGCCCTGAACGACATGATGAAAAAGGAAGTTCACGCTCTGAGCATTCAGGCGCTTGCTCCGAATGAGCTCTGAAGCGCCAGCCATCAGTTAAACCACATTACTCAATCAAGAGGAATTTCATGTCAACCCTGCGTAAAACATTTGTTCTCTATGTGATCGTGGCTGGTCTTTTTATCGCCGGCTGCGACAAAATGACGTCAAAAGAGACCGGCAAGGTCATGGCGACCGTCAACGGCGAAAATATCATGGAATCGGATTACCAGAATTACCTGCAACTGCGCCAGCAACAGGTCGGTCCGATCAGCGACAAGGACAAAGAAAAAAAAGTGGTACTGGATGAAATGATTGAAAAGATGTTGCTGGCCCAGCAAGCCATCAGCAACAAGCTCGATCAGGATCCGGAAGTGAGCAGCCTGATGAAGCGGGTGCGCGAAGAAATTCTGGTCCAGGCGCTCAAACGCAAGCTGTTGCGCGACAATCCCATCACCGAAGAGGATGTGAAAAAACGCTTCGAACAGGAAGTGAGCAACACTCACAAGACGGAGTACAAGGTCCGACACATCCTCGTCAAGGAGGAAGCCGAGGCGAAAGAAATCTTAGGCCAACTCGGCAAGGGCGGAAAATTCGACAAGCTGGCCAAGGAGAAATCCATCGACACCCAAACCGGCAAGGAAGGAGGCGCTTTGGGATGGATCAACCAAGGCATGGTGGTACCTGAATTCTTCAGCGCTGTAATCGCGATGAATAAAGGCGCGGTCTCCGCCGAACCTGTCAAATCCGACTTCGGATGGCATATCATCAAGGTCGATGACACCCGTCCTCTCAAAATTCCAACCTTTGAGCAATTCATGTCGGATCAACGGGCACGCTCGAACATCTACCGCAAAATGCAGGATGACAAGATGGGCGAACTGGTCAAGGATCTCAAGAGCAAGGCCAAGATCACGGTAAATTAAACAAGGTCGCACACCCCTCCCGTCGCACGGCGGGAGGGGCATTGATTGTCTCACTGCGCCCGACCATGAAGCATTATTACAAAATCGCCGGAATGTTCGTCGGCCTGCTCTACGCCGGGTTGTACAGTGGCATCAATCTGGCTGAGACGGATCTTGTCACGCGTCAAGTAACACTTTCGCAGAAAATCCAGAACGGAGACCGCATCGGGGCTTTTCGTTTCCTCGGCATGCTGGAACTGCCCGATATCAAGCTCGATGGCATGCGGTTATCTCAACTTTCGGCGCTCGCCTGGGACGATGACGACGAAATCCTGTATGCCCTCTCCGACAAAGGCAGCCTGTTTCACCTTAAACCGATTTTCGAGGGCGACTTCCTGACAGGCCTTAAGTTGCTGCGGGCAGTAACGTTGCGCGAACTCGGTAGTGACAAACCACTGCGCGGATGGCGTATCGATGTCGAGGGGATGGACATCGTGAACGGCCGTAATGGACGCCGGAATGACGCGGAGCTCATTATCAGTCATGAGCGGGTTCCGGCGATCATGCGCTATCGCCCGGATGGCTATGCCATTGACCGTTTTCCATTGCCGGCACCCATCGATGAAACTAAGTTGTATCGCGAGCGGAACAAGATGCTGGAGGCGGCGTGTATTGATTCGGCCCTTGGCGTCCTGACCATGCCCGAGGTGCCACTGAATAACGAGCGCGAAGGGTACAACCGGATTTTCAGTGTCGCCGGCACATCCTGGCTCTATCCCATCTTACCGGGAGACCGGATTACCGCCATGGAATGTCTCGGTAAGGCAGAAGTATGGGTGCTGCAACAAAATTTTCAAAATCCCTTCGGGCGGGTCATCGTGATGCTCAAACGTGTACGCCTGTCATCCTCTCCGCCTTCCGAATCTCTCCTTCCGGAAACGATCGTTACGCTCGATAGCCGGGACGGGCATCAGATCGATAATTTTGAAGGCCTTGCCCGTCATCGCGGAAAGCGTTTTTTCATGGTCAGTGACAATAATGATCTGTTTGTTCAGCGGACGCTGCTGATGTATTTCGAATTGCTGGACGATTGAAGAACCCCCTCGCTGTAACAGGCGCTTGTCCGCTATTTAATGGCCCCGCGTGACTGCAACGCCGACCGCAAGCGCTCCACCCGACGACGATTCACCCCGAAATCCGATCTTCCGGTCCTCGAGGCCGAACGCACGGCGATTATCCCTTCGTCAACGCGAAGCTCAAGTTCCAAATCATCCACAAACCGGAAGACCAGGCTTCGGCATTCGGCGCGCAGAATGTCCTCCGTTGCTTCCGTAATTTTCGTGCGGGGCATGGCTTCTACCGTCTCCCTCACCACACGCCAAGCCTCCTGGGCCGAAAGGTTGATTTTAAAAGGAGACACATGATGCGTTGGATCTGCGGCATCGCTCGAGACGCAATTGGGAGTGCCCGGACAAGCGGCAAGCCTTCCGCCCCTGGATTGAAAATTTTGAATCATGGAATCAGACACCGCGTACGGCGTAACCAAAAACAAGAACATCAGCAAAATCCGCCATGCCATGGGTCATGCCGAGGTTACGTTGGCAAGGAAATAAGTGTCACTGATGGCACGATTGAGATCAATCAAACCGATCTCGAGCGTGTCAATGAATTCGTGCAGCTCGCGCTGATCGAAATTCTCCGGATGGGCCGCGGCCACCCGCTCCTTGAGATCAGACACACAACGGAGCGGCGCCTCCCGTCGCGGAAGATACTCAAGACACGATTCGACCTCAGTGACGGTGTGATAAAACGCGCGCGGAAACAGCCGTTCCTTGAACAGGAAGCGCAACACGTCCGGACGACGCACGCGTACTTGCATGGCGCGCCGGTACATCTGGTAGGCGGAAAGGGATTTGAGCACGCTCATCCACTGGATGTTCTCAAACGGGGTAAGTTCCTTGCTCAATTCCGGCAGCAGATTGGCGGATCGCACATCGATGATGCGGATGGTCATGTCGGCGCGCTCCAGATTACGGCCCATGCGCAGCATGTTGTATCCCTCATCATGGGTCATGGTGCCGGCGAGCAGTCCCGAGATCTGTTGCACACCATGTATAATGCCGCGCAGGTATTCATAGCGGCGGCGATGCCCGAGACCGCTGGCCAGATTGCCCTTGGCATACAGATACAGTTCATTGACATTTTCCCAGGTCTCGCGTGGCATGAAATCACGCACGGTGCGGGCATTCTCGCGGGCAAAGCCGAGCGAGCTTAGGATCGATCCCGGATGGTTCGTGTCGCCAATGAGATATTTCACCACGCTGCGTTCATCGATCGTGGGGTACTGCGAGGTATAATCTGAACGGCTTCCGGAGATTTCGATCAGCGGCTCCCAACCGGGCTGTACACGCTTGGGCAGATCGAGCAGCAGATTGGTGTTCACATTGATCAGGCGTGCGCTGTTTTCCGCGCGTTCCAGGTAGCGCGCCATCCAGTAAAGATTCTCGCCCACGCGCGAGAGCATCAAGTTGATCCCTCCTCGACAATCCACGTGTCTTTGCTGCCACCGCCTTGCGAGGAATTCACCACGGTCGACCCCTTGCGCAGCGCCACACGCGTGAGCCCCCCATTCGTCACATATACCGATTCACCGGAAAGGATGAATGGCCGCAGATCAATATGGCGTGGTTCGGCTCGTGTGCCCACTAGCGTCGGTGTGGTCGACAGGGTCACCAGCGGTTGGGCGATGTAATTGCGCGGATCGCGACGGATTAGGCGCACGAATTCGTCACGTTCCTTCTGGGTGGCGTGCGGTCCGATCAACATACCGTAACCCCCTGATTCGTTCGCCGGCTTGACCACGAGCTTGTCGAGATTGGCGAGCACGTATTCGCGCTCTTTGTCATCCATGCACAGGTAAGTGGGCACATTCGGCAGAATCGCCTCCTCACCAAGGTAATACTTGATCATCTTCGGCACCAGCGCATACACCACCTTGTCGTCCGCGACCCCGGCGCCCGGGGCATTGGCGAGCGCGACATTTCCTTTTTTCCAGGCGCGCAGCAGGCCGCGCACACCGAGTGTGGAGTCGGGATTGAACGCCTCCGGGTCAAGGAACAAGTCATCGACACGCCGATAAATCACGTCCACGCGCGTGAGTCCCCCGATAGTGCGCATGTACACGATATCGTCATCCCCAACGACGAGGTCACGCCCCTCAACGAGCTCGGCACCCATCTGCTGCGCGAGGTACGAGTGTTCGAAATAGGCGGAGTTGTAGATACCCGGTGTCAAGACCACCACTTCGGGTTTCTCAGAAGGACGCGGCGCTATCGAGCACAGCATGTCGTAAAGCTGCGAAGGATAATCATCCACCGGCTCAATGCTGTATTGCTCGAAAAGCTCTGGGAATATGCGCTTTTGGACCAGACGGTTCTCGAGCATGTACGACACACCCGAAGGGACACGCAGGTTGTCCTCCAACACATATACCGTCCCGTCCTTGTCGCGCACCAGGTCCGAACCACAGATATGCGCCCACACGCCGCGCGACGGATTGATGCCGACGCATTGTGGGCGGAAATTTTTCGACGACGCCAGAATTTCATTGGGGAAGACCCCGTCACGGACGACACGCTGATCGTGATAGAGATCGTCAATGAACAGATTGAGGGCATGGACACGCTGCTTCAGCCCCGCTTCGATTCGCCGCCATTCGCTGGCCGCGATGATGCGCGGGATAATATCGAAGGGCCAGGCGCGGTCGATGGAACCGCCTTCCTCCGAATAGACCCGGAAGGTCACGCCCATGACGCGGATGGCCGCCTCCGATGCCTGTTTGCGTTCCTCGATCTCGGCATCATTGAGCGACCGGAGATACTCGCACAAACGTACGGCGGCCGGCCGCGGCTTGCCCGTGGCACGGATCAGCTCGTCGTGGAGCCCCTTGACCCGATAACCTCCCCAGCGAATTGCCATAAGCGGAGTCTCTCAATTCCGTTTGTGTTCAAGCCATGACGCAAAGCAAAGTCGATGCCAAGCGGCTAAAGTGATAGTAACATAGCGAAATTGCCGTAACGACTTGCCGCCGGGAGGTGGGGTCGATCATCGGTGTATTCCAAATCGGAGTCAGGGGAGAAACAAAACCACCATGACGTACTGTCTCGCCATTAAGGTTAATGAAGGCCTGGTGTTTGCCTCCGACTCGCGCACCAATGCGGGGGTCGATTACGTTTCCACCTACAGCAAGATGCACGTGTTCGGCACACCCGGCGACCGCCTGATCGTGCTGATCACTTCCGGTAACCTTGCCACCACTCAGGCGGTGATCAACGCCATCCAGCGCGACCTCGAAGACCCGTCGGCGCAGGCGAGTCTAAATACGTTTAATTATCTCTTCGATGCCGCGCATTATGTCGGCCACCTCAGCCAGCGCATCCAAGCATCGCACGGCACTCTGCTAAAGGAAAACGGCACGAGCATCGAGGCGCGGTTTATTCTGGGCGGTCAGATTCAAGGGCGCGATCCGAATATTTATCTTATTTATCCGGAAGGCAATTACATCACGGCCTCGCCGGAAACCCCCTACCTGCAGATCGGCGAGACCAAGTACGGAAAGCCCATCCTCGATCGAATCATTCGCCCTGATACCAGTTTGGAAGACGCGGCGCGTTGCGCGCTGGTCTCGATCGATTCCACCATGCGTGCCAACATTTCGGTCGGTCCACCCGTCGAACTGGCGATATACCAGCACGATAGTCTGGCCCTGAATCGCCGCCTGAGTTTCGATTACGGCACGCCGTTTTTCAGCAGCCTGCAGAAAAGTTGGAACAAGGGTCTGCGGCGCGCCTTCGACCAGCTGCCCCGGTTCGACTGGGAGTAGACCAAAATCTAACTGGTCGCCGCCAATACCCGGCGGTGCACGAACTGAAGCTTCTTGGCGGCGTTTTCCATTAACGCGAAGGGGTAAGCATCGGGCAGACCCATGCTGCGGTTGAGTGAATTAAGTGCCAAGGTCAACTGCGCCCAATCGTTGATCAAGTCCTCGAACTTGGCCGGTGCGGCGTAAGGTGTCACGGCACGCTGCTCTACCGCCGCCATCACCGGCGGCCGCAGGGTCCGACCACCGATGGCGAATCCGTGGTCATGGGCAGTTTCAAGCGTGTCCACCATGTGCAGGTAATGCGCCCAGGTCTCGGCCCAGTCTTCCCAGGGATGCGCACTGGCGTAGGCGCTGACGAAGGATTTTTGCCAGTCCGACTGAGGTCCTTCGCTGTAGTAGCGGCTCAGGGCCTGCTCATAGTTGGCATGCTCGTCGCCGAATAGCTCCCGGAAAGGCGCCTGCCACTCGGTACCGCGGATAAGCTGATCCCAGTAGTAGTGGGCGATTTCATGTCGGAAATGCCCAAGCAACGTGCGGTACTGCTCGCCCATTTTTTCCCGCATGACCTCGCGCGCGCTGGGGTCCGCCTCAGCGATATTAATAGTAATGAGCCCGCTGCGGTGACCGGTGGAAACACTGTGACCGGCGGCGACATCGGCGAATTCGGTTTCGGCCACCGGGTCCTGCAGGAATTCAAACGCCAATCCCTGTTGGTAATCGCGGTTACGTCCGACCACGGGCAGTCCTAAATAAAACAATGTATATATTAATCTTCGCTTCGCCTGCTCGATGCGCGCCCACAACACGCGGTTGCGTGGGTCGCTGAGATTTGGAATCAGTTGATTTAGGCGACAGGCGGGGCAGAACGGGTCGGGGTCATCTTCCGACACCATCCAATTACAAACATTTTCCACCTGGTAGTTCCGGCACTGGCGCCATAACCTGCCCGGGGAAGCGGGAGACAGGGCGCGCCAGCGCGCGTCATCGTGCTGCTCGATGGCGGCCAGCAGTAACTGTTGCGGAAGAAAACCCAGTATGCGTCCGCAGGCGAGACATATCGAACTCTCAAAATAAATCGTGTTGCCGCAGACACAATGAAAGTTGCGCATAATTTCCGTTGGCCCTTAAGTATCCTGTCAATTTAAGCGGGCGGATAGTCAGCGGCAAGCACTATTTGCCACGCGGCCTGGAGGAAGCGGGAATTCCCGTTCCTGCTGGGATCATGCCGACCAGGCCAGTATTGCCAGGCCGCCGGTAATCACCACGATGGCGGCGATGCGCCTGCCAGCCTGCTCGCGCTCCTTAAAAAAAACAATGGAAAGGAAACCGGCAATGACAATGCCCGCATTGGTGAAGGCGACAGCATAGGCGGCGGAAAGATACTGCATGGCGAAGATGACGAGTCCGTAAGCGTTGCCGATGAACAGGCCCGCCGGGAGCCAGCGCACCATCGGCGGCATTGCCGCTGGACGCCAGCGTCCGAGACGTACGCGTTGTTCCAGGCTGAGCGCTATAAGAGAAACCGTCAGATCGACGCTCACCAGCCCCAGTTGGGAACCGTATGTCGGCAGGCTGGTCACCGCAAACTTATTACTCAGGGAATACACACTGGTGGCGAAGGCGGCGATCACAGCCCACAGCACCGCGCGGCGGGTGTCGCCATGGCGGGCGCTGAAGGCAAGCAACAACAATCCGGCGACGGTAACAAGGATTCCAAGCCAACCGGATGTGGCGATCATCTCGCGGAACAACAAGCTGCTCCAGAGCGCAATCAGCAACGGCGAGCTGCGCGCAATGGGATAAACCAGCGCCACCGGCGCATGACGATAAGCAGCGCCCAACATCAGGAAATAAAGACTGTTCGCGAGCGCCGAGATAATCAGCAGGCCGATCAGACTTGACGACCAATGAGCTTCGGTCGCCAATTCGTACAGTGACCACGGCCCGAGGATAATGAGGTAACCGACCAACGCCCACCACAGAAAACGCGTATCGGGATGGCTCGCCCGCGCGAGTAGGTTCCAGGCCACGTGCATCAGCACCGCGCCGGTGAGCGCCAGCGCCGCGGCCGTCATATTAATCTTTTCCGCCGATTAACTTGAGAAATCCTTTCTCGTCCAGCATGGGCACGTTCAACTGGCGGGCCTTCTCGGCCTTGGAACCCGGGTCCTCACCGAAAATGACATAGTCCGTTTTTTTCGAGACGCTGTCGGTAACCTTGGCGCCGAGCGACTGGAGCCTGCGTTGGGCCTCGTCGCGGCTCATGGAGGTGAGCCCACCGGTGAGCACGAAGTTTTTCCCAGAAATTGGTGAATCTCTTTTGGCACGTATGGGTTTAGGCCAGTGAATGCCGGCTTTCAGCAGTTCGCGGATCACGGCGCGGTTGTGTTTTTCGTGGAAGAAATGGGAAATGTCTTCGGCCATCGCCGGACCGATGCCATGGATAGCCTCCAGCGTCTCGCGGTCGGCGTCCATGATCCGATCGAGCGCGCCGAAGTGATCCGCCAGCAATTGTGCCGTGGCCTCACCCACTTGCGGGATGCCGAGCGCATGCAGGAAGCGTGCGAGCGTGGTGGTTTTACTCTTCTCAATCTGATCCAGAAGATTCTGCGCCGATTTTTCCGCCATACGCTCAAGGTCCGCCAGCGCGTCCTTTTTTAGGCGATAGATATCAGCTACGGTTTTAACCATGCCCGTCTCCACCAGCTGCTGCACCAGCTTATCCCCGAGACCCTCAATGTCCATGGCATGGCGCGAGGCAAAATGCAGCAAGGCGCCGATGCGTTGCGCGGAACAAACAAGCCCGCCCATGCAGCGGTGCGCCGCCTCCTCTTCCTCGCGCATTACCTCGGAACCGCACACCGGGCAGGTTTTGGGCATGTGCCACTTGCGCGCATTGCGCGGGCGCTTGTCCTTGATGACGCCGACGACCTCCGGGATCACGTCCCCGGCGCGCCGAATGATTACTGTATCACCGATTCTCACATCCTTGCGCTCGACTTCATCCTGATTGTGCAGTGTGGCGTGTGTCACGGTTACACCGCTCACCGGCACCGGCTTCAGTACCGCCACCGGCGTGATCACACCGGTGCGCCCGACCGAGGCCATGATGTCCTCGACGACGGTGTTCTCCTCGTGCGCCGGGAATTTTTGTGCCACCGCCCAGCGTGGCGCGCGTGCCGTGAAGCCAAGGCGATTACGCACCGCGAATTCATCCACTTTGTACACGACACCGTCAATTTCAAACGGCAATTTCTCCCGTTTGGCCAGGATGTCCTGGTAATACTGTAAACAGGCCACTAGCCCGCTCGCCGTTTTAAAATATTCAGAAACACGAAAACCCCAGTCTTTGAGATGCCTGATAACATCGGAATATCTCGTACCCACCGGCTGGGACGTGGCCCCTAAGCCCCACGGAATGAAGCTCAACGGGCGGGAGGCCGTGATGCGTGGATCAAGCTGTCGCAGACTGCCCGCCGCGGCATTGCGCGGATTGGCAAAAATCTTTCCACCCTGTCGCATCTGTTCGGCATTGAGCCGCTCAAAATCCTTTTTCGGAATTACCACTTCCCCTCGCACTTCGAGAACGTCCGGCCATCCTTCACCCTGCAGATGCAGCGGTACGGTGCGGATAGTGCGCACGTTAGTCGTGACATCCTCGCCCGTCGAGCCATCCCCGCGCGTTCCCGCTTGCACCAGCACGCCCTTTTCGTAACGGAGGCTCACGGACGTGCCATCATATTTTGGCTCGGCGGTGTAGATCACCTCATTTCTGGTGGCGAGCCCCTTGCGAACGCGCTGATCCCATTCCGCCACCTCTTTATCCGAGAAGGCGTTATCCATGGAAGTCATGGGAATGGCATGCCGGACTTCGCCAAATTCTTTCAGGGGGGCCGCGCCCACCCGTTGGGTTGGCGAGTCGGGAGTAATCAGTTCGGGATGATCTGCTTCAATTTCCTGCAATTCGCGCAGAAGCTTGTCAAATTGCGCATCGGAGATGGTGGGGTTGTCGAGAACGTAATAAAGGTGATTGTGATGATTGATTTCCCGGCGCAGTTCCGCCGCGCGTTGCCGCGGCTTTTCCGCCACACTCATAGGATCGTAGCCTCTTTAAAGAGCTTCAACGCCGTTTCGCTTCCCGCCGGAATGCCGAAAACACGCATTTTCTCTTCGATCTCCTCGATCTGCTGGTGGATAACCGTGATGCCCTTGTCGGTGAGCGGACGACGGTTCTGGTCCTGCAATTTTCCACCGAGGGTTTCGGCCATTTCCTTGGCTGTCGTCACCATGCGCTTGAACACCACGGCTGGCTGGAAAGCGCAGGGCACGCTCATGAAAAGCGTGAGGCCACCGGTTTGAAATGTGTCCCACGAATCCGGATCGAATCCGACTGAATCGTCGATATTGGCCAAGCTGAACAGATGCCGGCTGCCTGGGGCCACCTCGTTCTTCAAGTGGAACAGGTTCATTCCACCGAGTTCAAGGCCCACGTGGCGCGCCGCCATTTCGATAGCGCGCCCTGGGAATACCGGTTCCTTGTCAGGTACCACATGGATCCCTGCAATCACATCATAAGTGTCACAAAACGACTGCAGTTCCGCGGCGCGTGCCAATCCCTGCTCGAAAGTTAACGGCAGTTTCGTCGGGCGCTGCAGCGCATCCGCCAGCTGCAGTCCAATCTCAGTGAACACGGTGAGCTCGGACTCGTCGACCGGCCCCTTGGGGTCGACCAGCTGGATGGCGAGCATGAGATCATCATATTTAGTGCTGGAGCGGTCCAGCTGGAGATCCGACCAGTGCGAGGTCCCGTGATGCAGGCCATAAAGATGCCGGGCCTTGTTCAGCTTGTATTCGTGCTGCTTGTAGATGCCAAGCGCGCTGTCACGCGCCACGGGCTGGTCTCCGGGCAGATGAATGACAAAATCGATTTTCTCGTCCGACAGGTATTGCCGCCCGGGAGTCGCTTCAAAGCGACCGGGTCGCCGAAGACCGGCGGTCAAATCAAGCGGCATGGTCGCAACCTCTTCCATCTGCCGGAGTTCCCGGAGCAGGATATCTTCGCGTTCCGGCTCGCGCGGGGCTATTTCGATATCTGAGCGCAGCACCTTCTCGCTGCCCTCATCGCGCGAGGCATTCAGCAGGCTGGAGCGCACGGGCGTGTCGTCTTCGGGGAAAGTTCCAAGATGCACTTTCGGCCGCGGGCGTGGACGGCGTAAACGGGACATGTCATAGGCGGACAGGGCAACGACGGCAATAATAACGATTCCAATGAAGATCAGTGCATACTGCAGGTTCATTACTGCGCGACCATCTCCATGGCCTGCTCCACGTCCACTGCCACCAGACGGGAAACGCCAGGCTCAGACATGGTAACGCCGATCAGAATATCGGCCATCTCCATGCTGATTTTGTTGTGCGTGATGTAGACCAGCTGAGTTTTTTGCGACAAGGTTTTCAGCGTTTCGCAATAACGGATCACGTTGGCGTCATCCAGCGGGGCGTCCACCTCGTCCAGGAGGCAAAATGGAGCCGGATTTAACTGGAAGATGGCGAATACCAACGCCACCGCCGTCAGCGCCTTCTCGCCGCCGGAAAGCAGATGGATCGTGCTATTGCGCTTGCCGGGCGGGCGCGCCATGACACTCACACCGGTTTCTAGCAGATCGTTATCTGTCATTTCGAGATGCGCGCTGCCACCGCCGAAGAGTTGCGGGAAGAAGCTCTGAAAATATTCATTGACCTGGTCGAAGGTTTCCTTGAAGCGCGTACGGGTCTCGCGGTCGATCTTGCGGATTGCCTCTTCGAGGATGGTCAGCGCTTGCGACAGATCTTCATGCTGCTTGTCAAGATAAGTCTTGCGCGTATTCGACTCTTCGAATTCCTCGATAGCGACCAGATTGATCGGGCCTAAGCGCTCGATGCGCGCGGTGATTTGCTCGAGGCGCGCGGCCCAATCCGGCTCATTCGCCTCGGGTGGAAGCTCCTGTCGCACCGCCTCGATCTCAAAGCTGGCCTCACGCAACTGGTCAGCAAAGGTATCGCGTCGCACCACCAGTTCCTGGCGCACCACGCGCTCGGTTTCGTGCTGTTCCCGAATTTCAGCGGTTTTTCGCTCTTCCTGTGCACGCGCCTGTTCCTGTTCGCGCAACCGGGTTTCGAGATCGGTCACCGCCTGGCGTGCGGCATTGAGCCGCTCTTCGATGTTCAGGCGTTTCTGCAGCAACTCATCCAATTGGAGACGGTAACCCGAGGTGGGATCCTGCTCCCCAGAAAGGGCGAGCGATAACTGCTCGCGGCGCGAGACAAGCTGCTGCAATTGTCCCTCGAGACGCGCATGGCTCCCGCGTGTGGCCTCAAAGGCGGTCTGTAGCGTTTCGCGCTCAATTTCCAGGCGATGGGCATTGTCACGGGCTTCGGATTCCTGCGCGCGCGCCTGTTCTACTGTCTCAACCAGGGTCTGGCGGTTCTGCTGCAACAGGGTGCGACGTTGCTCATGCTCTCCGCCGGTGGCCTCGGCCTGATTCAGTAAATTTCCGGCGGTGGCAATCTCAGCCTGATCGCGACTCAGTTGTTCACTGATTTCATGCAGCTCGTGCTCGATCTGCGCGCGCCGCGATTCGAGTTGCGTCTGACGCGCCTGCTTGTGCCCCAGTTGTTCGCGCCCCCGTGCGCGTTCACGATTGTTTTCGCTTAAGTCCCGTGTGAGTTCATCGCGTTCATCCTCGAGGCTTTGCAACTGCGTATCCAGCCCGTCGAGCTCCCCCTGCAGGTTACCCAGCTTGCTTTGCCATCCGGACAATTCCGCCTGGAGTGTTTCGATTTCACGTTCGCGCAGCAACCATCCGGCTCGTGCCCCTTTCTCGCTCCCCAGACTCAACCAGTTGCGGCCGACCCAGGCGCCATCACGCGTGACGATCGACTCACGCTCAGAAAGGGAATGGCGTTGCGTGAGCGCTTGATTGAGGGTGTCGGCGATATAAACGCCTTCGAGCAGCGGCGCGAGGTTAATCTCACCCTGGACCTTGTCAATCAATGAAGGGCGATGGGCCGGCGTGCGCGTGGGCGATTCACCGCGCTCGATAAAAGCAATTTGTGAATGGTTGAAACTGGGGGCGGCCCCCGCGATCTGTTCCATTTTCGTCACGCACACGGCACCGAGATTTATGCCGAGCACCCGCTCCACGGCTTTTTCCCAGCCGGATTCAACCTTGAGCAGACGCGCCAGCCGCGGAGCCTTATCGAGACCCTGTCCGCGCAACCAATCGCCCAGTGTCACATCATTCTCATCTTGCGCCGCCGCTTGTAATTCGCTCAGCGAGGCCAGGCGCGCATCACCACTTTGTTTCTGGCCACGCACCTCGGCCAGTTCGTCATCGAGCTCATCGCGGCGATTGCGTGTTTCGCGTAAACGCTTTTCTATCTCGCCGATCGAGCGCTCCTGGGATTCGCAGGTTTCATCCAGTTCCGCGACCTGCTTGGCCAGGACATCGGCCGGCTCTTTTTCTAGCTCAGTGGTAATCGTCGCCGCCTCTTGCTCGAGGCGCGCCTGACGCTGGCGCAGCTGTTCAATATGGCTCTCCAGCTGGCGAGTACGGGCGGTCTGGACCTCGCGCACCCGGGCCGGTTCGGCCGCCAACGCATTAAAATTTACCCAATCGTTCTGCCACATCTGCATGGCGTGTTCGGCCTCACCCCGCCGCTGCGCGGCGGCATCACGCGCACGGGTGAGTTCCTCCAGTTGCGGGGATAGTTCTTCCAAACGGTGTCGCAATTCCTCCAGGCGCGTCACGTCTGCCTGCAAATGTTCGGCGGCCTCGCTCCAAGCGTGATTGATTTGTTTCTGTTCGCGTTCCTGATTTTCGCGTGTCTCGTGCGCAAACTGGATGGCCTGCTCGAGACGCGATATTTCGGCGCCGACAGAATAAAACTCCGCCTGCACCGTGTTGAATTGATCAACGGTCTCGGTTTGCTGAACACGGATTTTTTCAATCTCGGACTCGATGCCGCGTTGCGTGGCCAACACGGCATCGAGTGCCGATTGCTGTTGTGCCAGCAGTCTGTCCTGGCGCTGCACGCCTGCGTCGAGTTCAATCCAACGCAGCGCAAACAATTGCGCGCGCGTCAGACGCTCTTCCTGCTTCAGTGTCTTGTATCGGGCTGCGGCGCGTGATTGCCGGTGCAATCGGGAAAGCTGCGTTTCCAGTTCCTTGCGGATGTCTTCCACGCGCGTGAGGTTTTCGCGCGTGTGCTTGATGCGAGTCTCGGTTTCGCGACGGCGTTCCTTGTATTTGGAAACACCTGCGGCCTCCTCGAGGAAGCCGCGCAGCTCTTCCGGCTTGGCCTCGATGATGCGTGTGACCATGCCCTGCTCGATGATCGAGTAGGCGCGCGGACCCAACCCGGTACCGAGGAAAATGTCGGTGATGTCCTTGCGCCGGCACTTGGTCTTGTTCAGAAAATAATCGGATTGCCCGTCGCGGCCGGCCTCGCGCCGGATGGAGATCTCGGCATACTTGGCGTATTCCCCGCCGGCACGGCCTTCGGTGTTGTCAAAGATGAGCTCGACCGAGGCTATGGCCACCGGCTTACGCACGTTAGAACCGTTGAAGATAACGTCGGCCATGGAATCGCCGCGCAGGGTCTTGGCGGACATCTCGCCCATCACCCAGCGCACGGCGTCGATAATATTGGATTTCCCGCAGCCGTTTGGCCCAACGATGCCGATCAGGGTTCCGGTGATGGGAATGGTGATGGGTTCAACAAACGATTTGAAGCCGGAAAGCTTGATAGATTTAAGTTGCATCGGGTCTCGTGTGAGTCCTATCCGCCGGCAGAAAGTAAGCTACAATTTTACAAGGATTCCAAACCCCACTACCAGTATGCCGACCCAGCCCAGCAAGAATCTGGATACCTTCCCTAATCCGCATCCGGATCGGGATTATATCATTGAGATCGAATGTCCGGAGTTCACCTGTCTGTGCCCCAAGACCGGCCAGCCAGACTTTGCGAGCCTGGTTCTGGAGTACGTCCCGGACCGCCTGTGCGTGGAGCTGAAGTCGCTGAAACTTTACATCTGGTCCTACCGTAACGAGGGACATTTCCATGAGGATGTCACCAACCGGATCCTGAACGATCTCGTGGCCGTCTTGCACCCGCGATATCTGCGGCTGCGGGCGAAATTCAATGTCCGCGGCGGTCTCTACACGACCATCGAGGTCGAGCATCGCCGGCCAGGCTGGAAACAAATGCCCGCCCCGCCCACAGACCTGCCGCGTGAGACGCAGGAGCTTCCCGCCAGGGAAACGCCGTCTGATCCACCCGCCGGGGCCAAACCGAGCAAGCTCCCGCAGTCCAAATCGGAGCCCCTCTCGCCAAGAAACCCTGTCCCGCTGGGCGGGCCGCCGAAAGCGAAAACCCCAATCGCCCCCACAGGCACGGTCACGTCGAGCGACCGATTTCGCATGCTACAGCGGAACCGTCGACAACAGTCAGAACCAGATGAAGTCGAAAGCCATGAAGACAAGGTGCCTAAAAAAAGTGTAATCATGCTACGTCGCCGCCGATCGGAGCGCGTGCCTGACGTGCAAGAGTACGAAGAGGAAACACCGCCAGCCCATGTCGTGGATGAACCACCTGAGGAACCCCCACCGAAAGTTCGCCAGGACGGACTCTATATTGGTATCGACCTCGGAACCACCGGGTGCCGCGCTATTGCCATCGATGACGCCGGTAAAGTGCAAGGCGAGGCAAGTGCGCCCATGGCAACCCCTCCTCGCCATGATAACGAAGTCACTCAGGACCCTACCGTCTGGTGGAAGGCCGTCACCAACTGCCTGGAGAATCTGCTCAAGCAGTTTGATCCGCAGCGCGTACGCAAGATAGCCGTAGATGGTACTTCCGGTACCCTGCTGCTCTGTGATGCCAAGGGCGGTCCCCTGACCCCGGCCATCATGTATAACGATCGGCGTGCGGTGGAACAGGCCGAACAAATCGCCTCCCTGGGTGGCAATCATTTCGGCGCCCATGGGCCTGGGAGCAGTCTCGCCAAGCTTATGTGGCTTCACGAACGCAAGCTCGACAAACGCGCGCGTCATGCCCTGCACCAGGCTGATTGGATCAGCGGCCGCCTGACCGGCAAGTTCGGGCACAGCGATTACAATAATTGCCTGAAGCTTGGCTTTGACGCCGAGAAAATGGCATGGCCCCGGTGGTTCAATAAGCTTGGCTTTGACGTCGCGCTGTTGCCCGAAGTGCATGCCCCGGCGGAAGAACTGGGAACGATCACAGCCGATTTCGCCAAAACATATCGATTGCCCGCTGACGTCCAGGTCCTGGCGGGTACCACGGACGGCGTGGCGGCTTTTCTGGCGGCCGGCCCGTCTGCACCGGGACAAGCGGTGACATCACTCGGCTCGACATTGGTGTTGAAGCTGCTGTCGGACAAGCCGGTATTCTCGCGCGAGCATGGTGTTTACAGTCATCGCCTTGGCAAATACTGGCTCGCCGGCGGTGCCTCCAACAGCGGTGGCGCCGTCCTGCTACAGTATTTCAAAATTGAACAGATGCGGGAGATGACCCACTTGCTCGACCCGGAGAATCCCACGGATCTCGATTATTATCCGCTCCCGGAGATCGGTGAGCGTTTCCCCATCAATAATCCGGAAATGGAGCCGCGCCTGGAGCCCCTGCCTGGAAACAGCGTCACCTTCTTTCAGGGCATGCTGGAAGGCATCGCCCGAATCGAGGCGGAGGGTTACAGATTGCTGGAAAAACTCGGTGCATCGGCGGTCAGTGTCGTTTACACCACTGGCGGAGGCTCGCAAAACCCGGCGTGGGAGCAAATCCGGAAAAATATTCTGCAGGTAAAAATGGAAAAACCGCGCTCCAAACACGCTGCCTTTGGATCCGCGCTGCTAGCGGCGGGTGTGGTGACCAAAACATTCCAGTAAACCCCTTCAACAAAAAAGCCCCTTTGGAGCGGCTTTTTGGTGAGAGGTGTTCACATCACGACAAATCCACGATTCCTTCCATCGAACCCGATTCGCCTTTATTGTCACTCCAGATTACCTTGAGCTTGTCGCCTTGCTTGGCGTCCTTAAGCTGTAATCCAAACAGCGGATCCTCGGAAACCGCGGCACCGGTGTCCATCGTGACCACGGCCTTGCCATTGTGCTCCAGCGTCACCCGTTTAATATAATGCGGAGGGATCTTCTTGCCGGTTTTCTTGTCCGTGCGTTGTCCGGTTTCCATCGGATGAATAATAAGCAATTGCACCTCGACAACCTCTGCCCGTTTGCGAGTGCGCATTTTAATTTTGCGTTCAGCCATATTCAGTCTTTCCTCTAATGTTTGACCTTTTAAATAAACGGTAGCGAAAGAGGCTTACCCCCCACACCCGCCCGCCGTGACCTTGATGTTCTGCTTGGCCATGTGCAGCTTGCCACCGGCCTTGACGACGGCATACACGTCCGAGGTCGCGCCCATCTTCATGCGGGCGGAGAAAA